>Ga0209780_1002565_pt1 | contig 12987 bp, 10 predicted proteins | sample WorMetexBAHAMAS2_FD_187384 | JGI IMG/M metagenome (GOLD analysis project Ga0209780, IMG submission 187384) | Marine gutless worms symbiont microbial communities from Max Planck institute for Marine Microbiology, Germany - Inanidrilus exumae... | ecosystem: Host-associated > Annelida > Digestive... | reverse complement strand
CCCATAAACCCGCCCCTGGTTGTGAGAAATTTGTACGTAAAACCTTCCACACATGTAAAACAAATTAAAATAATGCTGCAAAACATTTATTGCAGCATTTATTTTGCATGTGCGTACGGCATAAGTGATGTGAGCTTGTACTTGATGCCTTCAGTTATTTTGAGCTTGTAAAGACAGTCTAAAACAGGGCTAGGATATATGGACCTTGAGCAACTGCGCGCAAGAGAGTTCTGAATCTGTCGAAGGCGGGTTATTTGAGACTTAGGGAAGCTGCACTAAAGAGAATTACATCAAACAAGTCTGGATTCCCTTGGTAGTGGCACAGGATGTTGTGTAATTTAGGTCGGGACGGGATACACCGACGTTGACGAATATGATAATAGCAAAATTTGGCGGGATAAAATTTGGTGTGAAAAGGCGCGACGTTCTTCGAAGATACAGCCCAAGTTGCGAGCAGAGTTAATGTTGTTATATAAAAAGATCCGCATTTTGGCAAGTGGCTTTTTGAGTCCGATATATAAGCAGGAGTTCAATTTTAGAGGAGTCAAGGGTTAACATATTTAACAACATAAAGGGGACAACACTGATCTGTGACTCTTGTTTGTTTTCGTTATTCGGCTCAAAGATAGGCTTCAGCCGAGTATTGGATTCACTTTATGGCGCGTTTTGGCGGTGTTCATGCGTTCAACTATAACTCAGACTTCAGGCGCGATCTGCGCATTAGCGACAGCTGGAGAACCAGGCGAAATTATGCATTTTTGTCAGATAAGTAACACACGACTTCATCAATTTTCCGTCGGTTAGATGTTACAAAATTTGAACACAACACGTCGATCGATGTCACGATGAAAACTTTCGGAACAGAATTTTAAAAATTTTACCGTAATGGGTCGTTTTTTAAAAAAACGCAAAATTTCTCAGCAATTTTTTTGCGACTTCAGGCCGCAATAAGTCCGCAATGATTACAAATCTTCTGAAATTCGCTACCAAAATAACCCTCTATGGCATTTCTAGTTTCCATTTTTACCACTGGAATCAATTCAAAGTCATTCGCCTGGGCTGAACACTCCATACAAGAAACCTCCCCAAATTTTCTGCGACGTCCGACTCGGGTTGACATCACGGCAGATAACGCTGACATCACTCAGTCGCAGACAGTCAGTTACCATCGACTATTGAGTCACATGACGCTAGGCCTCGTCGAATGCAGGAAGTAATCAGCTTGTGCACAAACAGCCGAGAGCTTCGAGTCGAATACTGTATTGTGGGCATTCCACGGTCTACACAGCCATCTGGTTTTCTGTTTTGTCTATATTTTGTATATTTGTGACGACTGACTTACAATATGTTGAACTTACCTAGTTACGGTTGGCTACTTGCTGAGCTCCTGTATTAACATCCACTCCCGACTTTTCAGTTCCTCCGCATGTCTGTCGTTTACGTGTTTCTACTTGCCATTAGGAGGTGAAGGTTGCTGTCAAATTTAGGGCAGCAACATTAGACAACCACCATACAAGATAATTCAAACACGTCGCAGCCCACTTCATGATTTAAACCATGATGTGCCATTCGTGGTCGCACACTGAGCACCATCACGTCGCACGGTCGCCGCATCAGTCGAGAGGCTCGGGGATGATTTGTGGCCGTTCTCGGAGCCTCCCGCCGCCGCGCTCTTCCCGCTTCTTCCGCGCCCTCCCGCCGTCTCTGCCTCTCCGTCGGTCCGACCTAGTCACGTAATCGCTAGTCGAGCGAACTCGCTTATTTTCGCGGCGAAATTGTTTCGCAAATTGTCCGCTAGGGTGACGTCACTTCGACGTCTCCCGCTCTCACCCCCGTTTTTACCGCAGCCGCTCAACACGACATACACTTTCGCCGTATCTAACCAACGCCGGCATCGCAAATTACCTCACATATCAGCCACATATCCACGTAGTTGTGAATTATTCCCAAGGGATTCCGTCTGCGAATAGGACTACATGCACGGTGAGCCAAGAAAGTGACCTCCATCTTTTTCACTCTCATGCCGTTAATAACACCTAATGTGCAAGAAAACCACCGGTTTTAGTCGTATTTTAATTGTTTTTTCATAAACAAGAGTGTGTAATGAGATTGTTTTACTGTTATAATATTAAATATTCTATGCTACACTGGCAGAAACCACGATATGTCACACTAAAATCTGATACAACAAGATTTACTGCCAGAAATTTTCGGACAATTTGATCAAAAACAGCAGGGGTCATGTTTTGGCCTATCCTGTATGCATAATCCCTTCACAAGGAATGAAAAAAGGAATTGGAATGAACGTTCTGGAATGGAAAGAAGTAGGAATGTTACTCTCGCTAAAAAATTTACCGTGTGGAAGTCTCCGTCCACGTCAGTTACTCGGATGCTATATTAGGCTACTTTTAGCCTATTATTTTGTTCTGCTGGGCGAGTCGGTTGATGTATCATATTCGTCTAATTTTTAGTAATTTGGAATGACGTACGGGTGTTGCAATACGATGAGCATCACTTCTCAGTTCTCACATTGTCTAAACTCGGAATACAGCGAGTCATTGTGTTCCCCAATTGTACTGGGAATAGACGGCACGACATGGGAATGGATATTCACATTGGTACGGAACCGGGAATAGATAAGATAAAGTGACGTCACAGTAATATACGATATCTATGTTGTTGTCGAACTCGGAGAAGTTAACTGGTGAAGATTTGTCACGTTATTTAAACTAAATTGGTTTCAGAAAAACTTATTGCTAGCGCCATCTCAACGATCCCACTCTTCAGTGCTGCACAATGTTTATATTGATTTGCCCTACATAATGGCGGCAGAACAGCTGGCATAGATAAATCGAAGAAATTACGTCACTGTCAATCTATCTAGAAATCACAAGCAATGAAAATGGGAATCGGAATTGCGTGACGGGACTGATGGTAAGGAATGGGAGAGCTATTAATTCCCGTAACTCGTGGAAACCGTGACTTATGATGAGAAACCGCCTTTGTCCCGTCCTCCTGGAATTTTTAACTTTATACGCGTGTGGGAAACCTAGATAACTAGCCGGCTATGTCCTGTCAGCAGGCTCAAAATGTCAGAGGTAAGGGCACGGAAATCCATCCCCGGTACGTCCCAGTACATGGAAGCAGTGAAAAAGGCGGCAAAAATCTCTTCTTCGAGTATAAATATAAGTCGGACGCCGGTTCGACGGCGACGCGTGAGTTTTTCGACCTCGCTCGACCCGCGAATCACATCCAGTCGCGGCGTCACCAACACTTCATCCGTTTCGGAGGATGTGTGGATTCGACAAAATTCTATCCGCACGTCTGCTATCCCTTATAACGACTGGGCAACTTTCGCGTATGTCAGTAAACCGCTCGCACGTCCAAGATCAAACAGCCTAATACTTTAAGTGCAGTGTTAATACTGGAAAGCCCTCACTTAAGGTCGCACCGACCACTTTAGAACAAAGAACTCGACAAATAGCCAACTAGCTGGTTGTTAGGTATATACTTATTAACAGTTTTGAATTCAGGTCTGCTTTTTAGCGACGTTCGGCTCATATCTCGTCGTAACGCACATCCATTGCCCAAACTGTGTTGATTCAACTTGATTCTTATGCCGTCGCCACCCAAAAGCCTCGGCGAAGACATTACGCTATGTTTATTCGTTTGTTCGTTCGTTCGCCGGAACAAAATATATTGTTACCGCGACATCTCATGAGCGGCTTGAACAGTTTTGATGAAAGTGACAGAGAATATTCGTTAGCCCCTACTGATGACCTGATTAGATCCCGACGTCGAAGCTGGGGTGTCAACGTCCATCTTCTAATTACTTTGCCCGCGACAACGGTGGTGAAGTATTGTAATGAGCACGTTTGTCTGTCTGTCTGTCTGTCTGTCCGTGAGCATATCTCCCGAACCACACGCGCGATCTTTACTGAATTGTTTGTGCATGTTGTCTGTGACCGTGGTTCGGTCTTACTCCGGCGGGGTGACGAAATCCTAAGGGGAATGGGCAATTTTGGGAGTTTTCTTCCCCACTGACAATGCATTGCACTGCACAGCATTTGGGACCCATACGAAAACGGCTGAACCGATTGAGATGTCGTTTGGGTTAATGGCTCGGCTGGGCCCAGGTGCCATATGTTAGATGCGGGACCCGATTCCCTAAGCGAAGGGGCAATTTGTCCGGGCCATTCAAAAGCATTGGCAATCTTCGCTACACCGGTCGCTGCAGCGTCGCCGCAAAGGGATAGTTCGATCCACAATTATAACGTTGTGCAGCAGAGGTAATCATTCAGTATGCCAGGCAAGCGCAAATTGTATTCATAAAATTTCTGGGCGCAGGCGATGCGGCCTATCGGGCGAAGTCTGATATCTACGATTGCCTTGTTTCATCATGTGACGGTGAACGTTGCGGAACTAACTATGCTACAGTTTAGTTCGGATTCCACACGTTTAATTTTTTCCTCACGTAAGTCATTTCTTTCCACTCTAGTTCGACACGATATACAGGCTGCAATTATAATATCGTTCATCTCTCTTTTGACTACGGTGCCTCTCCAATGCTGCCAAAAATAATTCTGATAAACTAGGCCATCTTGCTTCGCGTACGACGCACGCTTGATCGGCGGCGTCCAACCGCAATGCACAGTGATAACCGCATTTAAAGGAAATCTATTTTCAGAAAACGTTCGTCTCGTCTGCGACGTCAACATTGCGTCGATGTTTTTATCTCGGCGCACGCACGTGACTAATGCGCGCGGTGCCCTCGTGTCACGTGACTTTTCACCCAATCACAACACGTCGTTTTCACCGCCTACACGCCGCCCCGACCACGTGGTCGGCGGAGCGATAATACGGCTGTCCAGCAGGAAGGTCGCAGTGATATGGCAGAAACGGCAGACTGGGACGATCATCACATTGTTTCGCTGATTGTGCATGTGACGATATGGACAACAAAACTATCTACTATTAAAACGTTTTGGCTTCCAATTCTGATATTCGCCACGTACAGCAACAACGGTTGCTATAAAGTCTATAGAACTCTACTTGGCGGCCGTGAAGTTTTCACGAACTCCACTGTAGTGTCTGGATTCTCTAATTCTTTGCCGGCTGGGGGCGATGTACGGTGGGCTGTCTGCATGGTTACGTGGACCGCAATGCAATTGGCCACTTGCAGCAAAATTGGCCCGTATATTTGATATTTTTAGCCTGTAAAAATATTAATAACTGTCCAAAATAATTTGGCAAAAGGCCGCATTGCCGACTTGTAACCCTTCGCGGCTGAGAATGGATTTGTTCGATCTTGATTGCATATAGCACATGGTTCCTTGGATCCACAAGAGTCAGCCGTTCAAACGGCATCTGGATAGTCATCATTATACTGTGAGTGACGAATTCCATGCATGTTTGGCAATGACGATACGATACGATACGATACGATACGATACCGTAGATTAACGTGCGCTCAAAAGCTGACGAAATGGCCATCTTCTAGCGCACGGCACGGAAACGAAAAAATAAGGAAAATATGAAAACAAAAACCAAGCAGCTCAGAAGAAACGGTCCAGGCAATAGTCCATGAAGGCAGTCCGGGAGGAAGAAGTGAAATACGGGGGATAGGATTTGTGAAACAGAATGATAGGTTTTTAGCCGGGAGTGAAAGAGAGATGGGGTTATAAATGTGCAGAGTAGTGAATCAGAAGAGGAAGAAGTGATGGACGAAGGAGGTGAGTAGGAAATGGAGGAACTGGTACCAGAATGAGGTTGACGAAGAGACAAAGGGAGTTGATTGACGTTGGCGAACATTGGTGCAATATACAAAGAGAACCGTAGCCATGGGTAGAGAACGCTGTCTTGTGGAACGCTGTATTCACATTCGACAACTGGCTTTTTTTCTTTGTTATCAGCGCCAGCAAAAATAGCAAATGGTCAAAGAATTCTGACGAAAGGCGTCATCGCAGGGGAGGCGAATTTTTCACGGGGGGGGGGCAATGTAATATGACACCCCGACCAGTTAACAGCATTGCAGTCCGCTGAAGCAGTAGCGCTGTGGTGCCGTTATTGATTTTTTTGCAGCGTCCAACGCAGCAGTGACTGATAGTGCTTTCAGTGAGCCAGACAATTCCAAAAATTACCCTTCCCCTTTGGGATTGTACCCCATCGAAAACATGGTTCCTTGGGCCCACATTAGTCAGTTCCAAACCTCATTTTGATCGGTTCAGCCGTTTTTGTAAGGCTTACGAACGTTACCAACACACAGACAGACTACGCTACTCCGTCTGTAGCAATAGGCCGCATCTATTTACACACGCCAGCCATATAGCCGCCGGCGTGGGTAGGGCGTTCAGTCGCGTTTGTTTGTCTCTGTTTGTCCGCGGTCCGCGCTTTAAAACGAAAACGGCTTGCGCTATCAACACGTTTTGTCTGCGATAGGTGAGAATTCTTACTGGCCCGCCTAATGGGCCAGTATTGTTTTGCTCGCAGGCATCTGTCGTCTGTCGTCTGTCGTAGTCTGTAACGCTGCCGGCGGGCCGGCCGCCGGGCGCGTGGGCGGTCGGGTGACCGACACTGCATGGCGGGCCAGTACGGTTACGTCCCGTTAGGGCGACACCTTGTGCTAACCACGACTAGTCAGGTTGGTATAGTAAGAACTCAGCTGATAGCAGAGTGCTGATTATCAGTGATCTCAGCAAATGATCTAAAAATGAAGAAAAAAAATGATAATCGAAACAAAGCAGTTGAACCATGAATCAACCTTGGAAGGTGCTTAAACGTCAGCTGTAAAACGGCGCAAGCTGAAGACGTAAGATTTGGACATTTCGGCAATTTCAGGACAAGAAATCAGAGCCCAGTCCGCGTCAGAAATAAGTTACTTCTGGCTCTTCGGACCCAAAACGTCACATTTATGGTATCAGAGGCGGTGACGACATCGTGAGAGCGGTATCGGGCGGGATGGAGGCGCATCGCTCGCGCGTAAATTTATTAAACTGCGTCGAGCGCTTTGCGCTAAGTCTCCGCGACGATCGCTTATTGCGACCGGCCGTTCTCATCGACAACGAAATTACTGACCGCGAGATCTCGTGCCAAATCTCGTCGCGACGAGATCCCGTGCGAGATCTAGCGCCAACCACGTCTAGTATGGGCAGCAACAGAATGGCCAATTGCGTCACTGTTGATGGCGCTCCGTAAATCTACGAGGTCCATTGAACCTGTGCCGTCTGCGGGGTCTCAAGAAAGTGCCTATACCTTGCCATCGAATCATTCGGCCCTGCATAAACTGCACGAAAGTATAGCTACGTCGCTATAGGTGAGTTACCAAGGGCGTAGCCATAGGGGTCCAGAGGTCCTAAGATTCCCAGTACAGGTATTAAAAATTGTATTACGGATTTAATAGGAGTGCAGGGTACAATACACGCTGCTAGCATTATGCAAACGTACTACAGGACAATTTCCGCAAACCGGTTGGCAGCATATGCGAACGCATTTTAGAAGGTGCAGCGAAATGTTAAGTTCAACCACGGCCTTGACAATACACTACACTAAGTAAGTAAGTAAGTGATTAGTGAACTTTTTCTTAACGGCATGTCGACACTGAAAAAGCTGTGCGTTGTCAGCGAACAGGCTAAAAAAACTGCCGTGATGCAACAAAGTAAAACAAGTGGTCAAATAATTTTTACAAAAGGCCGCATCGCAGGGCTGGATTTTTTACCGGGTACAACGACCAGTCGGGAACTTTGTAGTCGGCTACATCAATAGCGCCGTTATTGGGGATTTAATTATCATTTGCTGCATACACCGCAGCAGAGATTTCCAACGCTTTTTAATGGGCCGAACAATCCCCAAAATTGCCGCTTCCCGTGGGAGACCTAGACCCCCCCCCCGTCTTATAGTGGTTCCTGGGCCCATGCGTTCACAGGATCATAGCATATACTGCGATAGTATAGCGACGTGAGTCACAGTGAGTTTGCCGACGGGACAGACAAACGGACGGACGGACACCAGATCGTTACGTTACGCTTTCCGCTAGACGCGGCCACAGCTAATAACGAGAGACATAACGAGTGCAAATCATAACAGTGAAGACGAATTTAAAAAATAACGGTAATGATTTCACTTGTCCGATAACGATCACTTGACGCCAAACAGGTGCGCGAAGACGACGATTATGTTCCGGCATGCATAATTTGGCTATTAGTACAGCAACGTACTTCCGGCTATTGCGTGATAAGTCGTTACCAGGGCTGTATCACTCAGCCATGTCAATTATTTCTCCACGTTTCCATTTGGCGCCACTACAGACTGCCAAGTTTCATTCTGCGATGCTGCACATTCGCTAATTTACAGCGAACATATTTTTGTGATTACTGGACAGCGTTTTCACGCGGAAAGTGGGTTTTCCTGTTGTAAAATGGGTAATTGGATTGTCCTGCTTGTATATTTCGTTGCCTAGGCCCTGCTGCCGTGGCATCTTTCTTATAATAATACAAGATGCAGTCGAATAAGGTAGACTTCGCTCCCGGGGCCACTACCTGGCGAACTGGATGAAAGAAGCGTTGTTTGATTCTGGCCCATCGCTCCATTATGTGAAAACGTAACGTTATTCACAAAACCGGAAGTACGTGTACGCAGTGTATTGCGTTACCGCCAGATCAGAACCGATTCACGGCCACGTGTTTGGTTTTTGAGCCGACAGACAAACAGACAGACGGACATAGACACAGACATGATGACCGCAATGCTTCTCACTCTGCCTGAGGCAAAATAACAACACAGCTATATGCGTAACTTGCACAGCGCCATGAACTTCGAAGACGCGGAGTGAGTCCATTGAATATTGAAACGTTACAAACACGCCACAGTTAAACGAGGCATTTTCGACCATATGTTAGAAGTTCTGAAAAAATATTTACCATAGAAAATGATTAATTAGTATTCAAGTAACGTTTATTGGATAGAGAAGATTAACATTTGAATTTTAGAAAGGGGTGGCTATTTTTGATAATCTTTTTTTAAATTCAAGATACGCGACGGCTACTATTGGTTTCCAGTTCGCGTTTAATTTGCATCGAAAGGAAAATGACTTACAGCGAAACAAATGAGGCGAATTTCTAGCAAAATGGTGGGTAGCTTTGCCACGAACTTGAGAGGCTCCTGGGGCGAATTCCACATCTTCTTCCCTTCCCCGGCTTTCGTCTCCATTGGCTTCCCATGCCCCTGCAGGAGGAAAGTGAACTACATTAGATCAAAGAATGGATGAAGAGAGTAGAAGTGGCGACAGATCCCCACCATCCCCTCTTACATTAGTATCACATTAATATTATGTTTCTCGCTATAATTTTTCAGGCGAGCACGACCCAGGATTCCCATAGTGGTGCTCCCGCCTTCTGCGGTTGCATGTTTGTAACTGAGACCTGCAGTACCGGTAAATTATGAGCATCCACACCAGAGCAAATCTTGGCTCCATCCCTTCGTTATATAACAAGTTTACAACCCCCCCCCATGGGTGCATTTAAAAACCGAATTCGGGCGATATCCCCGCGTTATGAGTCCCCTTATTCAAAACGTTTATGAGCATTTGAAGTGACCAATCGTAATGCTGGGTCATTATTTTGTAACTGTGACGCTCAACATTACAACGAATAATGAAGTTACAAGTCTTGGAACTCTTATACATTTCAATGACCGATCCTGGGGATGGGAATAGGATCCTTCACATCACCACCATTTTACATGTGTGTCACTTTACTATTTATCGCTCTCTCATGCTCCGTCTCAAACTATTTTTTCTCTCCAGCAGCATGCCTCTGAGACCGCACACTGGTGTCTCGAGTTGGGTGGTCGCACGTTTGTATCTCCGACCAGTGATCATCCCCACGTATACTAATCCGCAATCCAGGCGCGTCGGACGTAGTGTGAAGTTGGGGAGCAGAGAGGTGGGATGTGCCCCTTTCCAGAACAAGACGGATTTTTACTCGAAAATGGCGTGTTATGGTGCATTTTAGTGCATTATTTTTGGGCTCCCATGCGTGAATCAGCGGATCTCTGGGATCCGGGGATAAGGTATAATCACTGAAATTTTTTTTGTATAATTTTCAGTGCAAAATGCTGCATTCTGGCGCCTTCTGGACTCAGAAAATGGCCGGTGAATTTGACAAGAGGATAACGCTCGACGTCATATTGACAAAATATGGAGGAGCATTGCTCCAGCGCCCCAAAAGTCGGGGGATTAGTCGCTGACCTTGCTTCCCCTGTTACGACGCCCCTGCCCGGATAGTTCCACTATAGACACGGAAGGCGAGCGACGTACGTCGAAAGGCGGATTGTGAGCAGGTGGCGGCGTAGAGCGCGAAGCGACGCAGGTGCGAGCTGAGTTCGGCGTGAGCTCGACTCCGCGACTGACATCGCCGTAACAGCCGTCGATAACAGCCGTCTGTTTCAGTCCACGATCTACCAGCACAGTCACACCAACCGGCGTCACAGCAACACTAGGCAGTGACCGAATGATAACAATAACAATAACAACAATAATAATAATAATAATGACAAGTAATCAATTAATTTCGACAAAAGGCCGCATCGCCGTCTTGTCACCCCTCGCGGCGGCGAACGAATTCGTCCGACCTTGACCCCCATATAACACCTGGTTCCTTGGACCCATGTGGTGAGTCAGCCTCCCAAACGGCAACTCGATCGGTTTAGTCGTTTTTGTGTACCCCGCAGCAAAGTCTTCCAATGCTTTTCAATAGGGCGGACAACCTCAAAATTCCCATTTCCCCTTGGGGATCGGGGCCCCCATCTAATACGTGGTTCCTTGGGACCACCCGAGTCATCCCCAAACGGGGCTCACGAGTGTGACCAACAGACCGACAGACCGAACACGCAGCTGCGATGCTGCCTGTTTATAATAATTACCGAATTGCTGCATTGTGCGGAAGCCCACAATACAGTATTCGGTTCGAAGCTCTCGGCTATCTGTGCACAGGCTGTTTACTTCCCGTATAAGGCCTACTGTCACTTGACTCAATAGTCGATGGTGATGGCTGCGTGCGACTGAGTGACGTCAGTGTTATTTGCCGTGCTGACAACCGGTGTCGGACGTCGCAGAAAATTTTGAGAGGTTTCTTGTACGGAATTTATATGCCAGCGAACGACTTTGAATTGATTCCAACGGAAGAAATGGAAACTAGAAATCCAGTAGAAGGTTATTTAAACTTATTTAGGTAGTAAATTTCCGGCGATCTGCAATCATTGTGAAGTTGGCAGCCTGAAGTCGCAAGACGTTAAAAATTTTCAAGATCTTTTTGCATTTTTGAAAAAACGACCGCTTACGGTAACATATTCAAAACTCTGTTCCGAAAGTTTTTATCATGACACCGATCGACGTATTGTGTTCAAAGTTCGTGAAATTTGGCCGACGAGAAATCGGTGAAATCGTGTGTAGCTTACCTGACAAAAATTTCGCCCGGTTCTCCAGCTGTCGCTACTGAGCGGATCGCGCCTAAAATCTGCCAGGGTCAGTCGCCGTCAGTGTACTCATAGTGTTCCAGATTTCATCCAAATACGTCCACGTTCGGCGGAGTTATAGCCGAACGCATGAACACCGCCAAAACGCGCCGTAAAGTAATATTCGGCTGAAGGCAGACTTCAAGCCGAGTAATAATAATAATAATAATAATAATAATAATAATAACTAGTAAGTCCAGTTTTTACCCTCAATTTTTACTTACAATTTCCGATTTCAACCGCCAAACGGATCTGCATTTCGGTGTTTACTTCACTTAAACTATCGCTCAAAAAGGGAACACTGACCTATACGATCTTCACTTACGCATTAGACCCAGTTAGGGTGAAGTTGCAGCATCATTTCAGATACGCCGAATATCGTTTTGTTCCACAGTTGTAGGCCGAACTCAGATAAACAGACACACATAACAGAACGACTGCATTATCTGAATCGCAGAGTGGTCGCTGAAATCGTGCGTGACAAGCCCTGACCACTTCGAGGCGAATAAAGCTGCCAAAATTTGTCCCAGATGTGTCCTCGAGTTTGAGGCCAGTCATTGAGGACCCCATCCCTGGCTTCCGGCCCTTACGGGGGAAAATCATTCATTAAAAATATATCGAATTCCGACGGCGACTTGTACTTTTACGTTACGTTTTTGGAACATTGTTCATAACGTCGCAAACGATCCGCAAAGTTAAGAAAAGTGATCTACTCCCCCACCACCCCTCTGGCCACGCCCACGACGGCGGCAGAGGACGCCATCCATGGGTCTACAGTATGCGGCGACACGTCCTATGTCCAACGGCAGAGTCGATGTCCTCGTTGTTTCAATCCGGCCGGTTCATAAATAACATTCGACGTCGCAGCCTATCGCCGCGCGCCAGCCGCTGCATATAAATCGACTGTTGCGGCAAGTGCGAACCGTGCGCAGCCACGGTCTCGATGTCTGGCGCCAGCGAAAACAAGTCGCAGCCATCGCAGAGGGACCGCGCGACGCCCTGCGTCACGGCTACCGTGTTGTAAACAAAGCTGGACGCTCGGTGCGATAAACGTGCGACAGTCATAATCATAATCATACGCATATTTATACATCGCCATTACGCGGAGGCTTGAGAGGCGCTGGAGAGGAGTCAATCAGGCGGCATAAAAGCAGGTGTTTTGCGACAAATGAATGTGTCTGTACAACTGGGGACATCATAGCGTCAACAGGTCTAAGAGGCGGGACCGTAGAGTGGACAACGGGTTAAGTCAAACAAGAATAAGAAGAAGAATATCACATGCTGGTTCGCAGTGACAAGTTTATAATAATAATAATAATAGTAATAATAAACGTATTTGTACAGCGCCATAGGGTCGTAACTTCAGAGGCGCTTGGGCCAGGTAGTGTGTTAGTGATAAGTAGGAGTATGAGAGAAAGCCTGAGAGAAGAGGTGAGTCTTTAGCCTAGATTTAAAAGAGGTTGCAGTGTCACTGTCCAG
>Ga0209780_1002564_pt1 | contig 12988 bp, 9 predicted proteins | sample WorMetexBAHAMAS2_FD_187384 | JGI IMG/M metagenome (GOLD analysis project Ga0209780, IMG submission 187384) | Marine gutless worms symbiont microbial communities from Max Planck institute for Marine Microbiology, Germany - Inanidrilus exumae... | ecosystem: Host-associated > Annelida > Digestive... | reverse complement strand
CTAGATGAGACACAATATCAACCAATCTTACAAAAGTTTCATCTACTGATCATAGCGGTTCCAGCGGTATATTACTTATGCTGCTGTCTATAGTAGTTCCAGAGAAACTGCCTGGACAAAAAAGGTGTGACGAAGAAGCGGAAGAAGAAGAAGAAGAAGAAGAACATGAATTTTTAGGCGTTTTTGACGTCTTTTTACAGTAACCCCGGCATGACTATTTGCAACTTTTTTGATGTCTATGTGTTCACTCTGTGGAGGACAGCACACTGATACTAATATTTGATCCATTCTGCCTTTCCTTGTTTTTCAGGGGGTCGCCAAAATTCAGCCCTAATCGCTATACTTAAGACTAGTGCTGATAGCATCGATCTCTTTTAATTCTTGGCTACGATGCTACCGCATCGTCTAATGGACTTATTCTTCTGGTAAAAACGATCATTTAAAACTTTAAAACTGATTCTAATTTACTAATCATCTGAGTAATTAATCATAAAACCATAATAACCGCAGGCAACGCTAACGAGAACACAATTATAAAACACAGAATAGAACGACATTGTGTACACACACCTGAAGGCAAGTCAGCAGCATACACTGATGCCTACTGGCCACTGCAACTGAAGCTGAGCTACGGCCAGTTTTTCCACCGCAAATTAATCTTCCATTGACGTTAATGGGAGATTAATGTGCGGCCCTTAGTTATGTACATTTAGTTACACACATGAATATTCATTGAGTGATTACTACAGACAGTCATTAACAACAAAGCTAGCGACAGCCGACAATGGCAGCCTGTGAAATATGACATAGATATATGTGACAAAACATAGAGTACACATCCTCAGCGGGACCAACAGCTTGATAATCGCAGTGCACGACATGATCTGACCTGACCCAGTTACCAGTTCTGCAGCTCAGTTACAATGAGATTTGATGCTGACCTGACCCACATTGTTCTTCAGTCTAGTTCGACTAAAATATAAAAAACAACGACTACAAAAGTGGTGCAGTTTGGATGCCGGTGCGACTTGAACTGGTCCACAACGGCCAACCTGACCCAGTTATTAGTTCGACCTGACCCAGTTACCAGTTCTGCAAGCCAGATCTGTTGAGGTGCAAGAAGTAGACGTAAGATGAAGAGCCACCGCGAGCTGATGAGAAGAACACCTGAACACATCGGATACAGCAACGATTAACACCTGAACACATTGGACATAGCAACGATTAACACCTCAACACATTGGATACAGCAACCATTAGTTTGAATGAGATAAGGTTTTACGTTCCACGCGACACAAAATAGGTCATTTCAGAGACGTTCTTCCCAGCCAATCTCTTGGCTTAGTACTAACAAGAGCTCATCAGAAGATGAGATAGCGAACGTGAACGCTTTACGACGACATCGTACACGTACAGGCCAGGGCCTACACCCATTAAACTGAGTTCATTATTTCTACTATAACTACGCGTCAATGGCAATCTATGCACCCAATCATCTATGCACCTACACCCATCATACCAAGTTATCAGAGTTTGTTTTGCCTAAATAATCGCTGACAAATTGCGCATATGGTATTAATATGGTCATAAACTATCAAAAGTAGATTTTGAAACCGAGGTAAGCCTAACAATTGTTTTACGACGACATCGTACACGAATTCTGTGAAATAATGCAAAATAACGGCCATTTCGCCGTTCAAGGTCATTCAAAGTCACCGATTTTGGTACCAATCGAAAGCTCATATACGACTTCCTATTAGTCATTAATACTATCTTACCTTCTATCTTGCACCGTTTTTAAAATACAGCATTCCAAATGCCAATAACGATAAGATAACACGGCATCGCCTTCAGTTGCGTAAACTAGCTAGAGTTTAGAAGGAAAGACCTTCGCCCACATTAGTAGCCTGCATTATAGCTATTTAGTGGATAGTGGCAGCCATATTGGTTGGTCCACCTATTCGGTGGCTACACGTTTGTTGGCAAGTTGCAACTGCAGACAGGGGCGTTGCTTATCCACGCTAAAGGCACGCCCCATACGCAATCAGTAATCAACAGCATTCTGTGCGAATTCAACCTCGCAATCGGTAGTTTGTCATTTTAACGCCCTCGCTGGGGGTGATTCCCTGCGAATATCGCCATAAGTGATATATTGCTAAAAACTAGATTCTTTGGGCTAAATTTCTGTCGCAGAAAGTATCCGTGCTAGCTTTCATTGTTGAAGTGCAACTAAATGAAAGCTTTGGAAATCGACGTTTTCTGAAGGGGTGCGTAACTTTGAATGCCAATTTCAGGTAGATGGGGACGTCGCCCACAATCGATCTATGGACCGTTGGATAAGGGAATGATGTAGCTACAACTTTGCCGCTGAAAGTTTTCACACAAAGAAACTTTGTAGCAGACTTTTTCGACAAAATTGAATTTTACTGGCACAAACAGCGATATCGCGTTTTTGTGCCACCCTTTGGGGGACTTAGTGGTAACGTACACGGTTCATCAATAGCTCGTTGCAAAGTGCGTGGTCGACTTCCTATAAGTGCTAATTGAACTTCTTTTGCTAGCTATCACGGTTGAGACACTATGATCCGATATTGGTCGAAATTTCGCTGTTTGAAAGGGGGTGGGTCACTTTGAACGCAAATTTCAGGGGGAAAGGGGCGTCCCCCACCAATGAATTTTGGCATCAGAAAACTAGAGTCCCTGGGCTATCGTACGGCAAAGAAAAATTGCTGAAAATTTCAACCGCCTGAGTAGGGTGCACCAACGTTACAGACAGACAGACAGACGGAACGGCGATGGCATATAGCGAACGTGAACGTGAGTTCACGTTTGCTAAAAACTGAATCAAACACAACAAAAGCAAACATGCATCCGTAACAAACTATACTACAACATAAAACTAACATAAAAAACTAAAGCCAGGTTTGGCTGCCTCCTACAACCTCCGGCCTGGAAACAGAACAGGTCTATTCTGGGAGGAGTAAATAGATAAGTCAGGAAGTAAACAAATTAGGAAGTAAATAAGTAAGAAAAGAAGCAACTTAGAAAAAAGAAAGTAAAGAAGGAAGAAAATGAGGGAGGAAGTTAAGTAAACACACAAACAAACAATTTATATAGCGCCAAAATAAACACATGAATGACGGCGCATTGCCAGCCCTGAGCCCGTGAGGGCTGCAACCATTAAGTAATTAGACCATGGTGATTAATATAACAGCAAGCTTACTAACATTACAAACATGCATACGTTAACATGTGAGCTGATAATATGAACATGGTCAGGCTGCATGGACAGTCACTAGATGGATGAAATACATGAAAGCAAGGCCTGATGAGCGATTGAGAGTAGAACGTTGTGCCAGAGAGACTAAATTCACAGACGTTATCTTACTGTCTTTTTTATCTTCAGTACTAACTCCAGTTAAACTCCACAGAGAACTACATCGTCCGTGTTGTGTACCTTGTCATTTCGTTCACAGAGGAACTTGAGTTTCTGAGGCTTCTTGTGCATGAAGACACCATCCAGCTCACCAGTGTCGACCGAGCGGATCTCAATGGCCTTGTGACCCCAGCCCATCACCTTCCCCGTACTGATGTTGGCTAGCAACACCAACAACAACACACAACTATACGTACAGACGACAGCCGATGAACATTAACAGTAACCCTAACCCTAACCCAGCCCATCACCTTCGCAGTACTGATGTGGGCTGGCCAGACACATAACTCAACGTACAGAGAGGACAGATGATGAACAGTAAGTCAGTAACATCGTTCGGTCACAAGTCAGCAGCGAGTGATAAAGAAGACGTTCATTCATTGGTCAATTTAGTTGAGATATTACGTTCCACTCCACATAAGTAGGGTAGGTCATTTCTCAGACGTTCTTACCAAACAAGCAAATAACTAAGGAAGACAACAAGTAAGGAAGTAAATGAGTAAAGCCATTAGAAAGCAGGTAATGCGTTGGGTGGTGGCTCAGTGGTAGGGCGTTGAACTTGCGATTTACAGGCCGCGGGTTCAATTCCCAACTGGTCCGCTTTCACGTAACATAGGTCAACTTAGCCTTGCATCCCTCCGGGGTCGCTAAATCGAGTACCTGCTTCGGCTGGGGGTAAAGGCGGGATTCTCACCTCTGTCGGGTGGCAGGTAACACTGTGTGATCCCATATGGCATGTGAGTTTCCCGTAGCGGTGAAGAGCCAAGCTGATGCTAAACATGCTATACACTGCCTACTTTACATCTAACAGTACAAAACAAACATTCGCACCAGTTGTGTACCAACTGTCTGTTCACTCGTGTGGACATGTTAAGAGCCGTTCAGTGACACATACATATTCATATCTTCCCCTAGGTTGTCATCATCATCCACGTCTGCTGTCGAGCGAAGCGTGAAGAGACAAATGAAAACATGAACGTTACATACCAACAGACGTCGGCATCTCTCCCCACTGCAGAACGCTGTTTCTAGTCACGTGACCAATTGTATCAACATAAGCACCTTCATCTGTTGTCAACACATACGCACACTCACCCATCATCACCCAATCACATCTGTATATTGGTCAGTCTACAGAGTGACCACGGCTACCCAAGTTGTCACACAGTCACCTGTATATTGGTCAGTCTACAGAGTCACCACGGCTACCCAAGTTGTCACACATTCACCTGTATATTGGTCAGTCTACAGAGTCACCACGGCTACACCGTCTCAAACTTTCTTCATCAACTGAAGCATTGCTTTATTGTTTCATGTCAACCGTTCAGTGCCAGTATGCACGCTGGCCAAACAGACCAGCACCTGTGTCTCAATGGCCGCTATCCAGCTGAATGTGAGTTTACTGGCTTCATTCCGTGTCTTTTGTTCCAAAAAGACCATGCGCAGTAGAGCATGATACGCTCACAAGCCAGGATTTAAACCACGGCCCAGGCGCGTCCACCTAACAAAAAATTATTTCAAATAATTCCTACGTACATGGTGAACAGGGAGATAATCAATCCCAGGCGAGAAAAACAGGTGTTGACAGTGTCCTCTATAAACTGTGACCGTTGCTGACACCTTGATTAGCAGCGTCAAGGTTGTTGGCCGCGCTGGCGTTAGCTGAAGTAAATACCTGGCTGATGCAGCAAACAGCAGCAGTCAGAGCACAGCTAGACAGTAGGCCACGTCTAGAGAGCGTGCGTTAGAAATATCGGACAATCTATTCACTTCCTACTTAACCCTGCCTTCCTGCACGTCACGCATACATCAGCACACACCCACCAATTCCCTTCCTCGCCCTGGGCTAGAGCAATGGACCACAGTCTCAATGCTGAGGTCCAGAAGTAGGCTGGACCTCTGCCCGTAATAAAGAAAGAAAGAAAAGAAAGAACCTTTGTGGATAAAGGGCACAGGTTTTCTGTAGGCTGATAAGCTGTCAGTGTCCAAGCACTGAACGACATTCGCTGGTAAATCAGCAAATAACTTTCACAACGTTCAACACCAGCACAAAAGCAGACCATAGATAAAAACAGTGTCATGAAAGACCAGAGAGAAAAACATACTATCATGAAACAGCAGCAGCTGCATTCCGTCCATGCCGGGAATCACAACGATGCACTTGGGTATGATTTGACCCACAATCTGAACACACAAATCATTAGATGACTACTGCATGGGCGAATGTGAATGTCTAGAGTCTGATCAACAAATACACATCTTAAGCCAGCTTATCTTAGCAGCAACTACAAAAACCTATTCATAACTTACAAATGTCCTACAGGTGTTACTACAGTTTACAAAGAATATTTTCACAGCTCATTTATTACTTTTTCATAAATTTTAAAAAATAAACGCTAAGAATGTCGTAAACATTCATAAATTAACGTAAAAAGTATCTTACAAAAATCTTACAAACTTGTTAACTATTCGACAACTTTAAGTTACCAAGATGCACTGGAATTTTTCTTCTTCAACCGTTGCAAAACAGAATCTTTGTAGGTAAATGGAGTTAGTTAGTTGGAGTTTAACGTCCCTTTTCAGCATCAGAGACGAAAGGTCAGGGGTGGAGAGCTAGCCCTACCCAGTGAAGGAAGGCCAGCGATATATTAACCTCAACCCTGGCCGCCTTTTTGTTCAGCAGCCACCAAAGAACAGAAAGGGATCGAGAGGCTCATTTAAATTATTATGCTAGCGCCTACAACAGGCTAAAGTAAATAAAATACGACAAAAAAACAAGCATGCATCAGTAACTAAAATACATATAACACAAAATCAACACACACAAAACTAAAGCCAAGTTTAGTCACCGGTACAACATCCAGCCTGGAAACGGAGTGGCACTATTCTGGTAGAATGGGAAGAGATGGTAAAGCAAGAAGATAGATAAAGCGAGTAAGAAAGGGAGAACAGTAAAGTAAAAGAAACTAAAAGATAGAGTAATAGGTGAGAAAGTAAAGGGATAAGGGGGATTGCCCCGGGCCCACACGGGGCTTGTAAGTAAATGGTACAGTCTGGATGATCTCTCTGTATCAACAGCATCAGTGGGCAGAATGGAACTCGGAGCACTGGACACGATTCAGTCTTTGTCAATCGACAACTCACTCCTCACTCGCAATAGCAGAGACAACTTACATGCTGTGGTATGTAGATGTCAAAGACTTCCATCGTGTCGAGGTCGACAGCGTGAAATCCGCGACATGAACCATAGATGACCTTCAACCTCTGACCTTCCTCGATCGTCAGGTCCACCATCATTGGCCGATCAGACAGGTGACTCAACGACTGTCAGTGACCACACACGTGATAAATAAGTTAACAATTAATGCTCAACAACTTGTACAGTTACAGCCGCAAAATACGTAGACACTTAGTAGACAAATTTACTGTATACCAAATTTTACTGCTATAAACGCGGAACTGTGTAAGACAAGATGATACGGTGGCATTAATTAATTTTTTTACAAATATACCGGCACACTGATATAGTCGCAGGACGACCCAGCCTTCTACCCTCCATGGGATGGTAAAATAAGTACCAGCCGAAGGGTGGTGATGCTCTGCCGCTTAGAAGGTAACCACAGGCCTGGCGGAAAGTAATGGCGCCGGGTGGATGACTTATACACCTGCGGGCTGACTGCCTGTACACCGGGATCAGCTGCGAGACTAACGCTCGGTAACGAGTATGGGAAGCCTTTACCTACTGATCTAGTACTAATAACATATTGGAGTCCTTAATCTCACTGGTCGCAGATTTGTCCGTGCTGAGGCCAACTCAGCTACCTATCCTCCGTGAAATGAGAACCAATCAGGCAGTAGCTGTCAGCTGAGGACACTGGAGTGAAGGCCTAGTACGGCTGATCAGAGTAGTGGAATGCCTGCAAGCTGCACTGTATGTACAGTACAGGTCATCATCAAACTCGGTGTGATGCTTTCTTGCTGCAACGATTTAACGACAATTCACCTGCATCCTTCAGCATGATGAGATTCTACATGTCATGAATATTCATAAACACACCTTGAACGACATGAACTTGTTGTATGGCTTTGGAGCCCAAGCGTACACCTCAATGCTGTCACGCAGTGCCACGGCAAGGAACTTTATTCTTTCATGCTTCACTAGAAACGCACAAACACACATACAAACACAGCTACACACACGGACAGACAGACACACACACACACACAGACAACTACAGATCACTTCTCACATTCCATCCTATTATCAGAACACTCAAGCACAAAATCCATAACAAAGAACTCCCAACTGTACCATTATTTCGGGAGACACGACACTTTCTGACAAAATGTAGTCTGGGTTGGGGGTAACCCCCAGTCCAAAATCAGCTTGAACCCCCAAAAGCCTACATCTAAACGACCTCAAAACAAACGAGTGTGTGGTACGAATAAACTGAGAAGTCACTGGTACATACATACATACATACAAACAAATTTATATGTTGAGGTAAAAGAAACAAACCAATTTTGAAGTGAATGCAGCCTTGCAGTTCACCCACGTGAGTCCAACCAACACGTCCAGTCTGCAGCATCAACATGTCTCTAAGTAGAAAGTACTCAGCACAGTGCAAACCCCATTAACGGGATTCAATTTGCAAACAAAGCAAAAAAATAATAATGCTCAGCATCCTTATATTATAACACAGCTTATGAATACAACCAATCACACACAACTTAAATCTGACTCATTTACACAGACAGACAGACAGACAGACAGGCACGGACCACTCACTTCATTTGCATATGACAGACAGTCCATGTATGACAACTGCACAGAACTAATAACAGAAAACACAACCAAAACTAACATTGACTCAGCAACTGCAGATGTCGCTGAGCATGGAATTTTGACAGCCGATAATTTCCCAAGTCCAAAGACCCATCTCCGTGGAGGTTTGCCGTTCTGTGAGAGGATCAAATCACAAGCCCATATGATAAAATGTAGCTGTCTCCGTGGTAACAAGACTCACTCACACCAACTTCATCTGTTTAGTCGTAAATTACCCACAATGCACCAGCACACAACCCAGACGACAAGCAGACTCAATGACACCACTAGCACAGAACAATCTGGCCTCCTAAGTCACAGAATCTTTACAGACCTAACAATACAGAGGTCTGTTACCGATTCAGTCTTGAGTATTTTAGTCTTCAGCCATGACAGATAGTAGACTCGAAGCTTGTTCTTTCGTCCTGAGATGGTGACAAGAATGTTGAGACCTTCAAGTACCTCCATCTGCTGAAACCGTCGACGATTGATCATCGGATACACTGCAGTCAACATACGTAGATACATTGCAGCCGACATACGTACAGCACTCCAACTACTAGTATAATCTAAGCCATGAATTTCCAGGCGAGTCTGGCCTGCATCAGTCAGCTTCCCCTCGTGATCCTCCACCTGTGCCACAGGAAACCTCTACGGACTGGTGAAACCTCTAGAGACTGGTGGAACCTCTACGGACTGGTGGAACCTCTAGAGACCGGTGAAACCTCTACGGACTGGTGGAACCTCTAGAGACTGGTGGAACCTCTACGGACTGGTGGAACCTGTAGAGAATGTGACTTTTTGTACAATTGTGCAGCAGCTGACAGATATCAACTGACCCAGTGCGTGTGTTGTTCAGTCGCTTTGCATCATCAGAGCCAGTATCTCAAAGCAGTAGATAAAATCAATCATGGTCTTAACTTGTAATTAACAGCAATAGCATCACAAACGTGATTGACACGTGTAACAATGATGTAACAATATAACAGCGTGGTACAGACTTTTGCCCTGTCCACTGCGGTCAAGCAACACCAGTCCATTCTCCGTACCAATCAGTAGATTCACTCCTACAACACATCACCGATAACTTCAAACCTACACATCATCATGTCGAAATTCTAATCAAAATCACTAAGCAATGTTGTCTGAAGTCCGACTAGTGCTGCCACCGAGAAAACTAGACAAAAAATGATATCGTCTTTAAGGGGCACCCTGTACTCACCCCACAGCGATCTACTGAGTGGTTTTTCAGGGGCACCCTGTACTCATCCCACAGTGAGCCACAGAGTGGTTTTCAGGGGCACCCTGTACTCATCCCACAGTGATCCACAGAGTGGTTTTCAGGGGCACCCTGTACTCACCCCACAGCGAGCCACAGAGTGGTTTTCAAGGGCACCCTGTACTCACCCCACAGTGAGCCACAGAGTATGTCAGAGCCGAGTCGTTTGGTGTATCTGCGTATCTCTGGCGTGCTGTTGTCCACATTGGTTGTCGGTGTGATGTTAACGTTCACGTGAGATCCACGTCGTGACATGTTGGACGCTGCAGCCGCCTGCTGCTGCTGCTGCTGCTGGCCTCCTGATGACGATGCACCAAAGCCATACGCTTGAAATGAACTGTTGTTCTGAGGCGTGGCACCAGGACCCACCTGCGAACTCTTACGTGGCTCCTGTTGTTATCAACAACAAACGCCATAACAATCCCACTGCAGTGTACGAAACGTCAACATGCTCAGTTGCGTTTGTAGGCTCTAAGTATGCAACTGGTTAGACAACTGAAGTCTTTGCCAGTGTTACAGCCACAGAGCATCACTGGAACAAGACAACTTGCCCAGAGAAGACACACGGCTTGGAGTCGAACTCACGACCTCGCAGTCACACGTCCAACGTTCAAACCACTGCACGACCTTTTCATCCCACACCAACAACTGACATTGGCTATATATAACAGCTTAATGACCATATGAACTTAAGTCAGCCAGATGTCACATGATCTTAAAGGAGATTGGTGCAAATTTAATTTTTAATAAACAAATATCCTTCCCGATGCTAACTGACACAGAAGTCATTCAAAGGACGCCATCACTTATTTATCCACAAACACGCTGTTGATGGGAGGTATGATGCAGTTCCCATCAGTTTATACCATGTTCAGAAACACGGACTTCCTATGTTTCACACAGACTCATTAAATCTGCTCCCATTTCACTGAGTCTTGGTAATATTCGTCCCTACTACAACAGTATTCCAACAACAAATCAGTAGACGAGTGAAACTAATTAGCATTCAACACTGCTGCCTCGCAGCCATGTGTCAGCCACACAGACATTGGGTCACTCTATCTTTCACTAAAACCAAAGTCTAAAACCTTTGTCTAAAATCAAAGCTTAATCTGAATGGCTAAAACCTGGTTTTAGACAAAGTTCAGATTAAGCGAAAGATGAAATTATTTAGTTTTAGACTAGTCTTAACTTTTAAAAGATTAGTGATAACTGCCTATCTAAATGCATTAGGACGGTTTGGTTTGAGACCAGATTGCTCAGATTAAGTTTGGTTTAAGACCAAACTTTGGTCTTAAACTTTGGTTTAAGTGGTAAGTTTGGTTTTAGACTTTGGTCTCAGACCAAAGTTTAGCGTCACTTCACGTTTTGCATTAATTAGGTCTTAAACTGCCTTTTGGTGTTAGACTAAGGTTTTAGACTTAGGTTTTAGCAAAAGATAAAGTGACCCATTATGTTGTGTGTGGACAATCCCATGACGCAGTGCATCAGACCTGGCCACGCCCAATCTGTCGAGACAATTTTGGTGGCAGATCAGCAGGCAACAAGTCAGGCAAAGAACTTGCACTCGCGAGACCGGACGACTCAGATCTCTGATCAACAACAGCACCAACATCAGCCAGTAAGTAAGTAAGTAAGCAAGTGAGTGATTTAACCTCCTACGTCGTTTTAGAGACGAGTCTTTGCAGGCTGTCAACAGCGCCAATCAACTGCACTCATTGTGATAATTAAACAAGCAACAGCAGACGAAATTATCAGTACTGCAGTTTGTACCTCACAGTTACATATACAGACACACGTACGAGCAGTTTTTACTATTCAGTGCATCACACATAATGTGATATATGTTATTGACCATGTCCGTCAAACGTCAGTTTTGTATCAATACAGTGGAACAATTCAAGCTGGTTTCGGCTTAGACACGCCCCTCGGCTTATAAGGGAAGTTAGATGTCTTCAAAAATATTAACATATTCCCTTTGGAACCTCATCCCAAACTCTTTCTGCTTTTTGCCTTGGCACGTCGACCGTCGCAAGTATTGTCAACTTAGTGTGACCATCAATCACATGTTTATCACACTGAGCGTCCACATTCGTTTACAACACAGTGTGGTCGTAATGTAGCTGAGGGTCGCGTTATAGATAGCTGCTGATTTCTTTTGTTTTTTCCTTTCCATTTTTATAGCTTAGCCTTGGACCACTTCCTTGTGCCGGATTTTGTGTATTATGTGCTTGTAAAAATAAAACTGACGGGTGGCGGACATGGTCAATAACATATATCACATTATGTGTGATGCACTGAATAGTAAAAACTGCTCGTACGTGTATGTGTATATGTAACTGTGAGGTACAAACTGCAGTACTGATAATTTCGTCTGCTGTTGCTTGTTTAATTATCACAATGAGTGCAGTTGATTGGCGATGTTGACAGCGCTGATAATTTCCCGTCTGATCCTCCAACAATCCACATTGCTCAGATGTTGTCTCATGAACAGGAAGCAACTCTATTCTCTGATGATCTGGGCGACCCAAGGCTGATATGCATATTTATATTATAAATGAATAAATGAATAAACAAATGAAGCAAGGACTCCAGTTACGGACACTAGTGAGATCGGTACGGCTGGAATCCGGTGCCGACACACGCGGATCTAACGGCTTTTTGGACGACGAAGCCGGAGCTTTCTGATTGGCTGGCGAGTCTCCTGCACCACACATCACCATAGATAGCAGCAAACATTTACGACAGCGAGTGACATAGACATCATTCAGTATTCTGGTAGAGATAATACTGCACACTAGAATTCACTCAGAAAGCTCACGTACAGCGAAGAGTTGAACATTATGAAAGAAAGTATCAAATCATAGAATGACAAATGAATATGAATAATGTTCATATGACATCATCCAGCGACAAACTACATAGAATGAAGCCAATGTTATTGTGCTTATCTTCCTTGTTCTCACCAATGTTTGAGATGGCATCCAACCAGTCCTGACCGTAGCCACCTATCGGCCTGCACACAAAGACAGATATATACAGACATGAACGTGTCAACACCAGCCAAGTCACAGCTAGAAGACAGACTTTGATGACCCAGCATCTTCACAACCTCAACAACCTGTTGTGACCTTGACCTCCAGAATCTAATCAGGTCATCAGTAGGGGGCTAATGAATATTCCCTGTAAGTTTGATCAAGATGGCTCAAGCCGTTCATGAGATATTGTGTTAACAAGACCTGTCCAAACAAACAAATGATAAACAGATGAACGCTATGGATGGACAACCAATGCGTTCACTGACAGTGTGAGACGGTGTGAAGGGATAAAAGCAGAAGACACACGTAAAGCAACTCACTGAGGTCTGGCAGGAGTCGTTCACCGACAGTGTGAGATGATGTGAAGGTATAAAAGCAGAAGACACACGTAAAGCAACTCACTGAGGTCT
>Ga0209780_1002563_pt1 | contig 12988 bp, 5 predicted proteins | sample WorMetexBAHAMAS2_FD_187384 | JGI IMG/M metagenome (GOLD analysis project Ga0209780, IMG submission 187384) | Marine gutless worms symbiont microbial communities from Max Planck institute for Marine Microbiology, Germany - Inanidrilus exumae... | ecosystem: Host-associated > Annelida > Digestive... | reverse complement strand
GGCCTAGTATCAGGTTCATTATAATCAAAAATTGGGGGGAACCCATCCGGCCATCTTGGGGGGAATGCACCATGGCCTGTGGGGGGATAGACGCCCCTGACCAAACTTACCGCTTAAACTAAAGTTTAAGACCAAAGTTTGGTCTTAAACCAAAGTTCATCTCAAACCAAACCGTCCTAATGTATGTAGCTAGGCAATTATCACTAATCTCTCTAGAGTTAAGCCTTAGTCTAAAACCAAATCCCGAACTCGGTCTAAAACCAGGTTTTAGCCGTTCAGATTAAAGCTTTAGTTTTAGACTTTGGTTTTAGCGAAAGATAACGTGACCCGTTGCGTGGTAGTGACTATGGATGTGGAGAAGAAAAACCCATATCAAGGCTAAGGCAATTGTTGTTACTTAACAGGCCGACTGGTCGACGTCGTCAGTATCACAGCACGCACCAGCCACAAGACAAACACGGAACGCAGCACACATAACATCCAGCCGCGTGACATCATCATTCCAGGCGGAGCTGCGTTGTAGTAGTCACAGTACGGACACTGGAATGATCCACATACTTGACAGATGTGCAGATGGAATAACGTGAAAGCGTTGTATGCGCTCAGCTTTTGTAGTCCTGCAAATGGAGTTTATACCATCTTATCAGTGTAGGCCTATTCAAAATGGTAAAAAGACAACGCTTGAAACGATCCAGGAGTACACGAAAACCTTTAGATTTTCTTTTCAACTCCTATTTTAACCGCGCGACGCTATGCTGGCGTGCTATGTGCTGTCGTCACGTGTCCGTCCGTTCGTCTCTCTGTCTGTCCGTCCGTCCGTCTACCTCACAAGCCAGTATTCTACCAGTGGCTAAACATAGAATCGCGCAAACAACGCCCCACATGTGCCCAGGGATCTCTCGTGTTCTGCTGCCAAAGATCTTGGTAAATTCGAATAGAGTCACTCCAAACTGGAATGCCAAATACAGATGGGGTAGGTTAAAATTGCAATATTCAACAAATATCTTACTATATCTTGGAAACGGTGCAACATAGGACTTTAAAAGTGGTAGCAAGATCTAGCCCAAGGTTGACAAATCACCCGTGAAGGAGCGTGGTCAGGGTCACCTGACCCGTTTTACATTTAGGGTGACCACAATCATAATCTTACACACAGGTAGCCTGTATATGCCACATACATTGTTAGCCTATGGAATGACAAACTGACTCATAATGGGTGTATTTGGAGGCTCATGACCCATTATTAAAATTTTGGTGCCCCAATCATATCTTTGGAATGGGTGAAGCTAGGCACTTCAAATTTGGTGTGCTGACTGATACTGAGGAGTACTAATGCAGCATGAATTAACTACGATATGTTTTCACATGAATTCGAAGGTGTGCGTGGCTTGTAGACCTAATTTCAACTGTCTTATCAAAACAGAAGGATTTCTCAAGGTAAAGGAAGTCATGTACACAGCACAGTTGCAATCATTTGTGACATTTGCGTCATTTTGTTTATATATTCAATGTTTTATGAAGAAATGGCTTAGAATATTATTCAGAATGACTTTTTTGCAGTTAACTATAATTGTTAAGCAATAAGTCAAACATTGGCAAAAATACAGGTTTCACATTATGTAGTCCATAGTAGCTATAACTAATCTGAATGGTTTCGTTTTTATTATACTGCATAACCTAAATACTACGATACTTGACAAAAAGTAAAACGGGATAGGCATTTGCTTTTAGGTGCAGTTAGTAAATAATTAATTAATTTACCACCAAGTAACTTTAATTGAGCAACTGACAGTACACTAGTAATGAAGTGATTAATCAAATCAATTTTACTGGTCACCAGTGGCCTCAACATCAAAAATATCTCTTAAATCATGCTAAAATTAGGGAAAAACAGAGATTACACATGCATTTCATCCTTTATGTGATAAATTTTCTAATTTACATTGAACTGCCACAGATGCTGGTATTTTCACTTTTTACACATTTTGTGAGTCTGTGGCTCTGTGCTTAGAACCTAATGATGCATTGTCTTCATATAGTGGCTCTGGCAGATGTTACCTGTTTCTGCATATTCCTGTATCTTGATAAGATGAGCAATGGAAGTATTTGCCACTGGATACCATCGGTCAGCTATAAAGCTGAAGCACGTTCGCTTTAGTCCAACCTATACAGTGACTGTTCTGTCATAATTTTGCATAAGTTATGCAGGCACATGACTCGTACAATCAAAACTAACAGGCACGATAAACACAATAAATTAACTTCACCGACATGTGGCTGGCTTACAGACATATAATTTCGTGAAACTGCTAATAATTTATAAATACAAAATAATGTGAAGTGCCAATGATTCATATTTATAGCACGAGATGACGTTTCTTATTTTTCAGCATTTAACAGCACTGTAATCTATCAAACTGTCGTCTTTTCAATCAATCAATACCTTTTCACAGTGCCAAAAAATGAAGAAGAAACAGTCAAACGGAACACATTTAATAGACGATAATACACATGTCACATCAAGCACCAAAACATAAAGAACGTCCTTGATTGAAAGGTAACCATACAGCATGTTTAATTGACTTTTTCCGTGTTTACCACCAGTAAGGTTGGATCTCCAGAAGATCTCCGTCTCTGGTTAAACAGTTGGGAACAACAATGCACACAGTGCAGATGCGCTACGTATTGTTGCCAACAATGCCAATAAAAAGTGACAAATTGCAACAAAAATATCACTTGTATCCAATATGGAACAAGCAGTCAAAGAATTTTGACAAAAGGCTGCATCGCATGTTGTGCTGTTACTGAGGATTTAATGCCCCCTTCTGTTGCGTGCAGCTATTGACGACTGAATTATCCATTTTTCTGCGTACACCGCAGCAGAGACTCCCAATGCTTTTCAATGGTCCGCACAACACCCCAAATATTGTGCATTTCCGTGTGGGATCTCGAGCCCCATCTAATACATGGTTCCTTGGGCCCACACGAGTCGTTAGCCGTTTTTGCGGGGCTCACGAACGTGACCAACAGACACACACACACGGAAAGACCACGCTACTCCGTCTGTAATAATAGGCCGCATCTAGTTATTGCTGCGATGCCGCCTAAAACAGCAGCCAGTGACTTTCCACCACAGAGTGGCATGCATCATATTAAACTTACGTGTGACAAGAACAAGATGAGTTTCTGCCTGTGGAACTGAACACGCTCAAGACCAGTAATATTGGCCCTGTACATCCACTCAACGGTGTCTCGACTAATGACGTATCCAGTCGGAATTCCAACGATTACGTTAGCCATACCGCTGACTGGAGCAATGTCTGGACGCTTCCACCTAAATCAACGTGAAAAGAAAAGTATCGATGATTGATGTCTTAATGAAAAGAACTGCATCAGCACATGCTTTGCTCTTTGATACGTAACACATTAATTTAATTTAGACCTACTAACTGTTAACTGCACAGTTTATTTTTACATTATAATAAATACCTGCGTAATAAATTATTGATATGTCTCATTAAAAGACGTTGCACATCTAGGCAGCCAGAACAGAACAATTCTGTATTGAAAGATATTCACACAAATAAAAGAAATGTGAGCTGCCCGTTCTGTTTGAAAATTACATGGAAATTCACTATTCAAAATTCTTTAAATATAATCATACCGGAAGCAAATGGTCATTTCAAAGTGACTGCTGTTTCGACCCCAAGATCTCTGCTGGTCAATATCCAGATCAAAAGAACCGTATGATGGCCCTACGTCCTGAACTTGGTACGGCTTCTCGTAGTGCACCCAATGATCCAACTGCAAACAGAAATATGTTTAAAACCATTCAATCTACAAACATGAACGTCTTGACGCCTTTGAGATGAACTGGCTGAGAAGGATTCTGTGGTTTCATGGACAGCATAGAAAACAAATGAGTGGGCTCTTAACAAATCTAGAGTAAAGGGGGAACTGTTAGACACTATCAAAGCAAGGAATCTAACATGCTATGGTCACACCATGAGGAAACAAGGGAGTTGAGTTGCCTGTAGAAAAAGATAATGCAAGGAACAATGCCAAGTGCAAACAGAAGGAAGACCACACACAGACTGGATGGACAACATCAATACGTGGACAGGACTCCCCGTCGAAGAGTCAGTCAAGATTACAGAGGACAGAGATAAATGGTGAAAGTACATCCATGGCGTAGCCAACCCTCAGATGGACGACCGCTAAAAACAGAACAGAATCTACCAACAAAAACGTATCACACTGACCGCAAGATTTTCACAGAAAGTTAAATTGTCACACATTTAAAGTGCAGGCTTTGGTAAAATAATATAATACGTTGGGAAAACTTCGATAGATGGCGCAGCTATTTTCATGAAATAAATATCTGACTGAAATTCATAAAATGTGCGGAAAATCTTTTTAGTAAGTAACCACACAACCGTTTTACCGCCATTAAACCGGTCAACCTGTGTCAGCCAACAGTAATACTCCCAGTTGAAGGATTTTTGTCGCATGAAAGTCTTACTGCCTGCATACTCTTGCTAACAACAACTATAGCCCATTCGGATTAGAGAGAAGATGGCATTATTTCTCCGTAATGATATTATCTACACCGTCTTCACACCGTCAAAAATCCTCTTCAGGAAATGTTAAAATTTTATTTTAAGTAGCTGTAAGATCGATGGATGTAGAATATTTCTAATAAACTTCCAGTAACAGACATATTCCGTAAAGTATAGTCAGTGTAACTGTGCTTCACTCGACGAAATATAGCCAAAAGTCCGAAATTATTTTACGTACAGCGACGTGTGCATAACCAGTGCCTGTTGCTCGCGTTTTCACCTCACCAAACGTTGGAGTAATCTGCAATTTTTGTAAAAAAATGAAACACATGACAATTACACAAAAGTTTGTGCTAATTGCTAACGCTGTGTTTTATGCTCTTTCAACACATATGACTAATCACCCACATAGGCATAGCCGCCGGCGTAGGGTAGGGCGTTCAGTCGCGTTTGTCTGTCTGTTTTTCTGTTTGTCCACGCTCTAAAAGGAAAACGGCTTGAGCAATCAGCGCCAAAGTCGGTAGACATATAGTCCATGGCAGGCCCTCGGCAGGCACCCGGTGGTCAAAAGGTCAAAGGTCAAATCCTAACCCTAACCGTCCGGCGCCGGCGTGGTCTGCATGTCGACACGACTGCACATTTCTGTAGTTTCTAACGGTTTATTCAAATCGGATGCGTTGCGTTGCGGCGCCACTGCACACGGTGTGAATATATTGCTTCGTAAACACTGAGTGCCTCGTTTTGAGCGGTCAAGACAATACAATCCAGAGCTGGAACCAGGTCACGGGTATCGAGTCAATACTTTTGGCCGGGTCAGGTCAGGTCGGGTCGTATCAGACCACAGTTTGACCCAGTTGTTTGGGTTTCATTAAGCGCATTTATCACAGATCGCAGTCCTGTTTGCAGTGAATAGCGCTTTTTGCGGCCACTAGCATATAACTGTACATGTTGCGAGTGTTTTTAGGCCGCATCACCCGCATGCAGTGCACAGATGCGGCCTACTGCTACACATGGCGCACGTAGCGTGGTCTGTGTGTCTGTGTGTGTTGGGCACACGGGTGAGCTGTGCAAAAATGGCTGAACGGCTCGAGATACTGTTTGCGTGTGCGCCCAAGGAACCATATATTACATGTATGTGGCGATCCATATTCCCCACAAAAAGGGGCACTTTTAAGGTTGACATGTGCCAGCCCATTGTAACGTACCTAAGTATTTTTCGCCTACTGCCGACGGCGAATGTGCCTGCCTAGCGCACGCGGCGCACGAATGCATTCGCCGCCATGGGAGTAACAACATGCCGATGGGGCCTTTTACCAAATTACTTAGGACACCTATCTTGTATGGAAATTGTGGTGGTGTAGTTGGGAACGACTGGTAAGGTTTTTCGTTTCAGACTGCAAACTGTAGTCATAAGCCACAAGCATGATGAAAGATCAGGGTGTTTACAACCCGAGTCAGGGGCGGAGGCGGCAACACGAATGTTTGCCCCGAGCGCTATGAAGCCTTGTGCTGCCACTGGGTCAAAGACTTTTGGGTCGAGTGGGATCAAGGCCACAACCTGACACACAGTTCCATCTTCTATATACAATCATTCAACTAAACGTGTCCAAAGACAACTAGCCTGTAATTGTAGACAGCAACTTCGCCTCCGGAAGCGCCACCTGGCGAACGCGACGAAAAATATTCATTGTCTTCGGTTCTGGCCCATTTGCTCCATTAGGTGAAAAAACGACGTCATCCACAAAACCAGAAATGCACAACGGAGGACCTCTTACTGCCGTAAGACCAGGACTGAACAACGGCCTCAGGTAACTTGTACAGAAAATTTGGTCAAATTCGGTCATAAGGTTTTTGAGATAAGCAATTGAGTGGACACACAGACAAACAAACAGACATACAGACACGCTGATCGCAGTACTTCGTCCACCTACCGGTGCGAAGTAACAACAAAACGTCGGCACCTACATGCGATTTTAGTGCCATTTTGCAAGCACCTGTATTTATTTACTTACTCACTACATGGAACGCTAACGTTCAAAAACTGATGAACAGTACATCGACGAAACGGTCACTATTTCAATGTAGGTAAAAGCAGCATACCGAGAACGAATGGAGTTCGGCAAAGTTTGACTTGTCAAGTTTTACAGTGTGTGCCCACGAGGAGTTGGACGAGCATTCGAACTGGAGCTGCAGGTTGTAGAAGGCGCGGTTTGTCTGTTGATACGAGAACTCGGTCAGTGCTTCAAGAGCAAGAAGAGTGTCCTGTATACAGCATCAATAACATTCTGCTCATTCTACTAATACACTTGAAGTAAACTTGACGTTGACAGAAACGCAAAAACGAGACAAAACAGTAAATGCGACAGCGGCTGTGGAGGACCAATAGAGCATGACTGCAATACTATACTAGGTACTTGGTATTTTCGATTACATTGACAACTAAAAGTCAACTAAAATTAAAAGTCTCAGTTGCCGGAGACAGACCCGGGCGACGCGCTGCGTTACGCCCATCTTGTCATACAAAGGTGGACGCTGAGTGTGTCACACCGCGCGTCCACCCAAGTTGACAACACTTGTGACGGTCGACGTACAGTTGTGCATTTTTATTCTAAATCCAGAGTTTGAGACAGTTCAGAGCAAAGTACCCTGATTTCTGTAGACATCCGAATTTCCTTCCAACACAATGTAGAATAAGCCGAGGGAACCCTGTATGCCAAAAATAAGGTTGATCTGTTCAGACGTCACATCGGCTTGTGACATACAGAGACAGACAGACATAGTGCCATAGCTTATACCGTGGTATAGCACAGCGTCGCGCGGCTAAAAATTGATTGTGATATGTCAAGGGCAACACACAAATGGTCATTACAACAACAATACAACAGTATCAAAACACTGGAAAAGACTTAAGGTTTGTTCACACCGGATGCGGTGCGTTGTGTTGCAGCGTCTTGCGGCATATTGCGGTATGTTGCGGTGAAGACGACATAACATGCCACGCGGCACTGCAACGCAACGCATCCGATGTGAATAACGAACCATTAGCTGCATGGAGGTGTTCGTACTTCATTTGGCAAAAATAGGTTTTCTATATATATAAAGCTGCCGCGTCTGTCTGTCCGTCTGTGTGTCTTCCATGAAACTTTTTCATGGTTCATAGGGGTCATGCGTAGACTTGAACGGAAAAAAATTCGGGAAATGTCGACCCTTAATGTGTAAAAATTCGGAAAACGGTGCAAAATTGCCGATTTCGACAACGTCATGCGGTTGAGAAACGGCACGGGGGCCACCGCACTGGCGGCACGGGCAACGCGCGATGGCCTGTAGTGCGTGTTTGACAAACGGCAACGGGCCAACGCGCGTGGGACATAAGTGGCGATCTCTAGGCGCGCGGTGTAACGGATGGATCGTGCGCCTCCGAGCGCCGCAGGCGCGATGAGTAACCGGCCTTCGGCCGGGTAAGCCGCTAGTAAAAAATATAAAGTTGGGGTCTGCTTTAACTCACGAATGGTTCAAACGAAAACTCAAACGACGACTGTGACCGATTATCATCGATGACAAAGAACAATGTTAATCACAGTACACTGACTATAGGCCTATGTTTCCTTGCGGCGATGGTCCAACAACACGTAAGCAATGATCATACCGAAGTGGAAGACCATCCCATCAAATGGTTGCGTTGTGATGTAATAAACTTCATGATTGGAACAGCATGCGTCATGTTATCGCGTTCCAGATAGCACAGCAGAGCATATGAAGACGCCATTACAGCGTTGCCGACATTTGGATGAAACTGTCTCTCGTACAGGAACTCAACGTTATTGATACGTTCGGTTGGATTATCCGGGATGTCGTGTGCTGCCCAGTAGAGATAACGAGCTAAACAACATCGACAGACAATATAGCGAAATGTGGACCGCACACTGCTAACGCGTTCTCCATTCCTCCTACCACCTAGAGTTTTCGGTTTAGACACACACACACACACGCTAGCTAAATGAGCACATATGCTGCGCCGTCTGCCGTGCACGCATAGCCTACGCCACTGCTTCTGCTGCAAGCCTACCGCCCTATGCAACAAATCACGTGACCCTATAGACCTAGTGGAAAAGCTCCGCTTTCGTCGTAAACTCCGCCCAGAGTTAGAGCGTCGACTGGCAAACGATAAGTATACATAGCATGTGGACGATGATTCTGCACTATCGGTATATATTGTGTCTGGAAATAACTGACTCCTAAGGAATTATGCGACAGAAATGCTAAGTATAAACAGATTAACAGAAGCAAACAAAACTACTGTAAATTAAAACAATTACGTTCTATCGGTAACTTTAGAAGGATTCACAAAAATACTGAATATGCATTAATGAATAACTAATCGACGATACGGAGATTGTGCAGATAACACCGTTGAGAACTATAGCCTCTTCTGGATCCCTAATCGGAATGTGCTAATTGCCTTCAGCAAGTGCATGCGGTGCTCCAACAAAATCCTCCAGTTCTTAGCTGGGGTGCCGAACTTCCGGCTAACACAAACGACGACAGTTATAGGTGGATTTTCATAAAATTTGGGGAACAGGTAAATTATGGACCATAAAAGAAATGATTAAATTTTGGAAGGTTAGGGTTAGGGTTAGGTTTAGTGTTAGGGTTAGGATTAGCACACCCACTGCTCGCCGGTAACGACATACGGCAAGGCAGAGGTATGCACTACATTGAGTGCCCCCTAGTTGATTCTGTTGCGTCACGGCTTGGCCAAGCAAGTAATGCAAGTTAGTGATGTTAGCAATCTGAGGCCTTATTTAACCCGCCCGGCCCACCTCTGTACGGCATGCCGAAGGGCTATTAAAGATGTGCCGATGTCACTTTCTGTATTTTTTCTATGGTCCTCTTGGATCTCCAAATGTACTGGACCGATCTTCACCAATACACATGTGGGTGGGCATAATCAATCCGATCTTCTTTTCGCGATTGCCGATCACCGATTTTTGGCGCCAGTCGGCGAAAATTGGCATACCCCTCCTTCATTCTGTCGCTGACATTCCATAATGAATGGGAGGATATCAACATGGACGCAATTGCAAGACTTAACACCGCCGATGACTCTTCTACGTCTGATAAAAATTAGGTAAACTTTGGTCCAGTAACCCCCGAGTTTTGCAGGCGAGTTTGCGCCGGGCGGGATACACGCTCGGCTTTGCCATGCATTTCTAGTTCTTGCATAACAAGACTGAACGGCAGCATCGGTTTCACATAAAGAGAGACGTACTGGTTGAGTGTTGGCTGCCCATCGGATGAAGACGCTTGTAAGCCGTGTCGTGCCCCTTGTGATGAGCTACTTGCAGCGCGTAGGTAAGAATCGCCATCTGGAAAGGATCGGTGATGTGCATAATCTTCGTGGCAAGGTAGCTGGCTGCACGGCCAGCTGCTGCATCAGCTGCTTGCTTCGCATCCTGCGTTTGATTTTACAGTATACATCAACTTCGTTCCAACCGCCGTTTCTCTAGGCAAACCAGTCCTGTCTGGCTCTCGTCAGTCCTCTTCCTGTGCCTACTTTCGGGATAAGTGGCGCAGGTTTTTTATTGGCTGGAAGCACTTTCCAACACCACCTACAGACTCTGATTACCTCACCTACACACCCACTTGCTTTCATCTTGGTCTTTGTTATTTTTTCTCTACCAGAAATGGTGAATAAAGTTGAATATATCACCACAAAACAACGCAATTAGCCTTAAACAAACACATTTTAACACCACTGGGCACTAGGTAGATGGAAGCCATCTGATCCTGTTGAATCTCGGGACCGACTACATACTAGCACCATCTTCGTCACATTTAGTACTTTAGCGTCGTGATTGAGTCGTCTCGTATCGACATAAGTCACAACTGAATTTAATAAGTAGTATGGGCCTATAGATTAGCATGCTGGGATTACACGAAGGTCATTGGAGGGATGACATGCCACACAAAGTTGTTTGAGAACTAACGGGTCTACAGCAGCTACTTCTGTAAAGTCACGCTCAAAATAGAATAGGTAATTTTCAGAGACTTTCTTCTCAGCCAATCTCTTGGCTTCGTGAAATTAAATCCAACACAACAAAAAGCAACACAGAAATATAACACTAGAAACACAAAAGGGCAAACCTAAACAAACATACAAATAAGAAATCTAAACCGAACCAACATCCAAATTTACGAACTGTTCACACACGTGTGCATATTGTGCACAATCAGGGTGTCTAACAAATCATGAAAACAAAATTCCAGTAGATTTCCAGGATGCTTGGTTCGTTGGGAAATTAACGTTCCCTTTCAGCACAAAAATAGGCTATATCGGGGACAAGGTCTTGGGTGGAGATTTAGTTCCGCCAGGTTAAGGATGTAACCTCCCGACCTCGTTGCCATTTTGTTCAGCGACGACCCATAATGGGAAAAGAGAGGGGAGGCTCATTTAAGTTATTATGCTAGCGCCTACAAGAGGGTGAAAACTAACCAACCACCACCGACCTATTTATGAGTTCAATGTAATATTTTGTGTAATTGCTCTTCTTCAGTTCCTATAACATCAGTGCCTAACGACTCTTGTTGGATAATATCTTTTCTGTGTTGGTCTGGCTTTGGGATGCTTCTCTTAGGCAAAACCCAAAAGAAGCATCCGGGGGACCTCCCATACACCGAGGTACCAGACCTGCCCCTCCACCCCAGATTTTCAGGAGTTTCCAATAGATATTTTAAGTACATATTTTAACACAATCGATCGACCAGTCGAGGTACGTCGAACTACTACAAGAACTTGACGCAATGCTGTGAAAGTTCACCAAATATCTACTTGTCATCCAACCACAGTAAACATAGTTGCATCACATCATTCGCAACAAACGCCATAGCACCACGAAATTTCCAGAAGACCTGGCAAAATTTCAGTAAAATTCTAGGATTTCTAGTAGAAAAAAATCAAGTAGATTTCCAGGATATCAGGATTTCCAGGAGCGTTGCACACCCTGACAACTGTCGTACACAATACAGCTCAGAACAGTTCTATTTTCCCTCCTAACCTCCAGACAATCAATACAGCTCAAGTGCTGTCTTTTGGAGGGGAGGGGGTGTAGTCTGTGAAACTTTTACGTGTATCTGCCCATACTTGCACGCGGTGAATAATAATTCAAACGTACGCCTGTGAGGCGCGACGCCAGCGACAACGATATGAGGACGTGCGCAGTGATCGGTATGTGCCACGTGTTGATCGCTCCATCAGGACCCGTCGTGGTCGGCTGTCGTGCAAACAACAACTGTCGTCACTCTGTCGCGGTTCCAGCATTTCAAAAGTGGAGGGCGGATTGCATTTGGGACTAAATCCATAGTGGGGTACAGATAGGCGGAGCTCCAGGTAAGGCTAGAGGTAAAGACCCGGAAAAGTGGCAACTCCACTTACGGATACATACATAATTATAACAATAAGCTATAAAAAATAAGCTTAATTCTGACTTGCAACATCAATGTCGTTAATTGGTCCTCCGTCTGACGTGCATTTTATCTAACATATCCCTGCATAACGACGGCGCATCTCCAAACATCTCCGTATGGAACCTGAAAATCTCCCTACCAAAACAAGGTGGGTCCCCAAAACACATCTTTATCGAACCATAGCGGGCCCCTAAACATCTCTGCGTGGAACGGGCAGGTTCCAAAACATCACCACTCTGAATAAGGAAAGACCACAACATCTCCTTCAGGAATGCGGTCTGTCCCCGAATATCTCCCTGCAGAACCAGACGGGCGAAAACTACTGCTATCGCTCACAGCACTGCATTGCAGAGGCTGGTATTTACAGCACACGCAACAGACACCTTGCATGACAATCCCGTACCCGTATCCAAAACAGCACGTGCATTTCCGTCAATTTTTGTCCAACAATCATAAAAAATGGGACAGAAAATATGCGCTGTGGGTCAAAAAGTAAAACCCGTATTTTTATTATGACTAAACTCTAAATATGCTAGAAAACATTTTTCTTCTGTCTACTTTTTAGTTAAAATGTATAAAAATATGCACAAAATCTAACGCTCTTTACGCTTTCGCTGAAGCTGTGAGCAAGCCGCAATAAGAAAAAGAAAGATACGATCACCGTTTACCCAGAAGCTTCGATCATAGTAGTGTTCCGAAGTTTCAACAAATGCTCCTTCTGCATTCTGCTGCCGCGTCAACCACAGTGCCATTTTGTTGACGATTGAAACTGGAATGTACAGTATTTCTACCCACTGACTGACCAGTGCAGCGTGCAGAGACTTCAGCGCCAGTGACGTCACCCTGCCAGCGTTAATAGCATATAAATGGACAAACAATTACACCTCAAATCGACCATTTATAGACTGCTGAGTAGTGCCGAGGTTCACTTCATGCAGTAGTGTCACAATATCTGAGTTTTATGT
>Ga0209780_1002562_pt1 | contig 12989 bp, 16 predicted proteins | sample WorMetexBAHAMAS2_FD_187384 | JGI IMG/M metagenome (GOLD analysis project Ga0209780, IMG submission 187384) | Marine gutless worms symbiont microbial communities from Max Planck institute for Marine Microbiology, Germany - Inanidrilus exumae... | ecosystem: Host-associated > Annelida > Digestive... | reverse complement strand
AAAAGATGTCAAGTTTTTTTTTTGCGTTCTTATTTTCAATGTTAAACATTGATCGTACAATCTATACATGTCGCATCAACATGTAAATAGTTATCAATATTTTTGTGTACTATATATCTCCTGTGTAGTTAAAATAAGCAAAGAAAATACTATCACAACCAACCACTTCATGTCCTTGGGCAAGCAGGGCAGGTGATAAATGTTGCCCAATAAATCCGCTGGCACCTGTCAATAAAATTTGCATGCTCATTTCCTAATGGCAACAACGCGCAGCCAACTATCGCGTTCCACAACTTCTGCGAAGCCAAAACCAGGCGCATAAGCCGCCTTGACATTATCGCATTGTTCCCTGAGAATGCCTGACAATACCAGCGGCGCACCAACATTTAAACACCCTATAAACGCGGTTGCCAAATTTATTAAAGGCGCAGCCAAAATATTTGCCACTATGGCATCCGCCTTCAAATCTGGCAATTGCTCTGGCAAAACCGGACGAATTAAGGCGGCTACCCCATTTTTTTTAGCGTTTTCAATAGTCGCCAATAAAGCCTGTGGATCATTATCCACCGCCCAAACGCAATCCGCGCCCAATTTAGCCGCCGCAATACCTAAAATCCCAGAACCGCAGCCATAATCAATCAAGGTTTTACCCGAAAAATCGTTTTGTTGATCTAACCATTCTAAACATAAAGCCGTTGTTGTGTGCGTACCCGTCCCAAAGGCAAGCCCAGGATCGAGTAAAATATTGACCGCTTGTGGTGCAGGCGGTGTTTGCCAACTGGGGCAAATCCAAACACGTTCCCCAAATCGCATCGGATGAAAATCATCCATCCAAACGCGAGTCCATTCCTGATCAGCTAATATTTCTATCCGATAAGGCGGCATCGCTTGCAACTGGCTTTGCAATCGCTGAATATCAGCATCGCCATCAAATAAACCAATGACTCGTGTGCGCTTCCAAACCGGAGTGGTGTTCAAAACCGGCTCATACAACGGCTGTTCTTTTGCATCTTGCAAAGTCACGGAAACGGCGCCAACAGCGAACAATCCATCAGAAATCTGATCAACTACGTCCGCATCCGTCTCTAAGATAATTTGTAACCAAGGCATAAATAATTAACTCAGCCTGCACCCATCTTACCTCTCTGAAAAATACTCAGATTGATACTCTAGCCACTTCAAATTCTTCAATTTAAAACTAATACCGAATTTTAATTCACTTTTACCTCGTTCACTGCTAGTTCCACGAGTGATTTCGACGTTGGAAATGTGGGGTTCTTCCGTTAATATTTCCACCAATTCGCTAGGATTAGGACTATAACCCTCAAATTTTACAATCCCAAATTCAATCTTAAAACTGGTAATCCAACTGGATTTGGGAATCATGGCGTTCAACTTCTCCAAAATGAGGATCACATCTTGATGGGGAAATTTTTTAACAGGAGCAATCATTGCCTCTATTTCACCCACCTCGGCGCGTAATGGAGCGATCGTGTCCTTACGTTTCAAATCTGCTAAACGTTGTTCGATACCGTGCTTATGGTAGCCCGCAAACAAGAGTGCCCCAATAAAAACAGCGATAAGTGCACCGGCAGCGACTTTCATCTGACGCTGCTTTTTTTGCCGCGCACCTTGCGCCATGCGTAATTCTGCATGGGGCGGTATAAAAGCATAAGTATACGCATTTGGCGACGGTACCGGCATTCCTTGCCAACTGCTGATACTTGTTTGCCGTTCCAGTTCCGCATCATTAGAGAAACTAGACAATGCCTCATCTAGCTGGCTTTGAAACGAAGGCTGATCACAATCCACTTTAAGCGTATGCAACCAACGTTGAATGACATTGCCTGACCATTCTATATAGGTGATAGTCTTGTCATCTTCATCATGCACCTGAAAGGTTCTCTTGGCGCGTGGCAAGACAACAAGGGGGCGCGGCAAGATACAATTTAAAAATAAACCGACTTGCTCAAAAGCTTGGAATAATTCTTCCGCCCGTTTGGCAGGCAGCCACAATGCACAAGTCTGCTCTTCCTCACCGGAAGCTTCCACGGAAAGCAATAATTGTTCGGTCACCCCTGGCAACAGCGCTGGCATTTGCATACTGACGACTTGTTTGGGATTTTCTACGGCAACCGCCGGTAATTTCAGACTCGTGGCAACAAATTCTTCACTCGGCAGAGCAAGCGCAATCCGCTCTTTCTGAGTGAGGTGGGGCAATAAGCGTCGAGCCGCTTCCGCCAATTCTGTTGCTGTAAACAAGTGTTGAGATTTTTCTGTAATATAAACATACAGTTGACGATACAACAATACCGCCCCATGCACAACCAGGCAAATGTCGGATGAAACCTGTTTTCTCTGTCGTTTTTTGGTATTAACAAACCGTTTAGGAAATTTTATTTTCATTTGTCGTTTTTCAGATTAATTTATCAGGAGTGCAAGGCGTACCTTGCACGGTTATTTAGTATCAAGATGGAAAAGATTATCAAGCGATGCTATCCCAGACCATATCACGCAAGGATTCATCCCGCGTTTGCTCAAAAATTGTTTCCTGTTTTATGGCACATTCTTGCGCTTATGCTTCGGTAAAAAATGCACCAACGAAGCAATCTTCCCTGGCGAAAGTGTCGTATGACCCAGTTGTTTATCATTCGCGATCTCATAGCGTAGAAAATAAGCAAATGCAGCAATTAGCAAAGGAGGGCCATTTGGAGGGCGATATTGTAGTAGCGGCAGTCGGCTCAATGCAAGAAAGCCCTCCTTATCCAATTGTTTGGCGCTCTCTTTAACCACTTGCCATGCGTTATCGATTAATCTTTGCTGATATTTTATGATCCCAAATATCGACATTGGTGCCGGCTCCCAGATCATCCAATTCAATCACTTGGTTTTCATCAATCTGATCGCCGACTCCTATTAAAACAAACCGCCTTCATGGGATTTATCGCGCCACTTTCTATGTTTTTAGCCTAATCAGCTTTGCCATAGGCAGCTTCCATAGAAATACTGGCATCAAGTGCAATCCCCGTTTACCAACCTTCACCTACCGTTGGCATTAAAATCGTGAACGTCACTTCTATCTCTCTCATTATCATCAACTGGACGAGAGGATATTTTCCCAAAAACGGGATTTAAGGCTGAACTGGGCAACGTTATTCCATCATTTGTCATCATTTTCTCCCTGATCAAACCAGCGGTTGTACAATCGCCTGCCCAGCAATTTCGATAGTCACAGCAGATTCATGTTCACTCACGTAAAATTCCATACGTTGGGGGATACCATCAACATAATTTTGCAAAAGCTGATGCTTTGAATCGAGGATACGTGCGGTGCCTGGCAAGCTAATGCCAAAATCAATCTCATTCCAAATATCACTGAGCTGATCCATATTACTGGCTAGTTTGCAATCCCATAAATCAATGCCATGATTAATGCCTAATTCCGTGCCATCAAACATATCATCAAGTTCTTGCAATTGCTTTTCATCCGCATCGCCAATGCCAACCATGATAAATTTACAGGTTTTGCGGGTGCCTGCCACAATTTCATGCCCTACCTCCATGGCGCGTTTTTTGACATCCTCAAAATCTTCAAGGACACCGTCGCTAATAAACAACAAGATCGTCCAATCAGCCTCTTTGAATTGAGGGAGAAAATAATTGAGAGCCGGCAGCAATTTGGTACCAGTTCCCCAAACCTGTTGACTAGGACCGTCAATTTGAATTTGGCTACATTGTGTACTATTAAATGTATCGATTGGCTCGATTTGTGAGCCCCCGGTACCGACTGCCCAGTATAGCAAGGAAACCGTACCATCACCGCTATAGTCACAAACGTAACGACTGAGATGCCGTACAACAGACTCCATCACATTAGCACCGGCTTGTCGAAATAATTTAGGCACGTTGGCGGCAAACAACGACATCATAGAAGCCGAACCGTCGATGGCAATGCCAACGCGCATATTTTCTACTCGTTGATCAAGACGAATGTATATTTCCACTCGTTTTTTGCCTTGCTCGGCGTGATACACATTAATTTTTCCAAATAAATCACTCGCTTTTTTAATCATTTATAAATTATAAGTTATAAGTTACAGTTTGGCTAGGCGACAACACATCGATTGCCAAGTCAGGGATTTTAGTGATTCGTACTCCATCACTGTCTACTTCGTCATCAGTTGGCGGCGGCTCAATGTAAGCATGCACGCATCTTGCTCAATGCCATTAAGTTAATGAATAAATGTTTTATAAACAACAGTTTATATACGAGCTGGACCTAGCTGATTGGGCGTAGCGAAATAAGGTAGCCCAGCATTTAACCATTCTGTTGGCTTATGTTTTTTTGCGGCACCAAAAAATATAGGCATATAAAGCCAATATCCTATTGAAACTAAATGAATTAATTCTTAACTTAATGGCATTGACGCATCTTGCTGCGTGGGACGCGCCCTGCGCCGGCTCGCATTCCGCCTAAAAGCCCCTATCCCCCTATTTTAACCGTCATGCAGCCTTGACTAATTTTATTAGGTCCGCCAATCGCTTCTAAAACCGTATCTCCTTGCCGAGCTACAGGTAGATTATTGATTAAAACCGTTTTGCTACCGTTAATGACCACTCCAGGACCATGCGGTGGAATTGGATAGGGCGTGGTACACATATGAATATCCGCGCCCATCGACATGCTACTGATCATACTGCCCATACTGGCTAATGCGGCAGTTTTTGCGGCTTCCTCAGCAGCTTTTGCGGCGGGATAGGCGGGGGTGCCTGAAGCGGCTTTTGTGGCCGCCTTAGCCACTTCAATTGCCGTATCTGAAATTTTTTTTGCGGCTTGCAACGCGGCGGCTGAAGCCGTAGGTACGCCCTTCCAAGCTGGTTTATATCCAATCAGTACGTTTGGACTGGTAGGCGCACCTGTTAAAACTGGTGGTAATGGGTGTTTTACCGGATCAGCAAGGCGGGCTGCGGGTTTTCCAGACATATTAAGCTCCATTATTTAACAAAATAAAACATAAATTACAGCAACATCAAGTATAATCAACCACTTATACTGGAAAAAAACCAGACCAAAAACATTGCTTCGAACTTTGCAGAATCACAAAAAAAAAGTGACCAGTCGCGATGTTCGGCGACGGGATAATGGGTCGATTGCTCCCGTGTACCCATTTATTATATAGAACGGTTCGATATTTTGGTACAAAATTAATTTTGGACGGCATTTCGTAGCGTGCAGAATAAACTTGAAGGCTCACTTACTCCAAAACTCACCGGGAGGGAAAATCCAAATGAAAACCCTCACCCCAGCACCACTGCTATTCTCAGCAACCGCCCAAGCCTCTTTAAGAGATATCGCCTGGGATGGCTTCAAAGCCATCACCATCGACACCAGCATTGACGTTATACAAAACTTATTTAAAGACAAAGTCACACCTCAACAAGTCGCGGCACTCGAACAGCGCGTTTATATCGCCTATTCCCCATGGCAGCCTTTCGCAACCTCATTCTCAATAATTTAAACCCAGTCCAAGCAAGCAAACAAATAACTTGGCAAGAGCGTGGAGACAATTTTTCTGTTTCGCAGAACCTTTTAGCATATTTATGTAATGGTTGTGTGCATCTGCTTAGGTTTGCACACCGATAATTTATTCCCCCGCCCGGCATCAATGCCATTAAGTTGAGCCCAAAGTATTGTAGTATTGTAGTCTCGGGGCTACAATCTGCTCTACTGCACAACCTGGTTTTAGTGACGCGTAATAAGTACTGAATCAGGAATTATCGGATATCTTGGAATCCAAAGCTTTAGCTTTGGACGTGGGTTTTCAAAGCGAGCAGCGTTGTCGACTCCAAAAATTAAAATTCATGGTTCGGTACTTACTCGGGATTTTGAAGAATGCGGGGTTATGTCGTTTCGGGAATAAGGTACGATTTCCCGAAACTCTATCGTCGGCAAAAGTTTTCGCTCGAAAACTTTTGCCTCGGAAGGTTTCGGGAAATCCGCTTTGCTCCAGTCACTAAACAATTATAAATCCCGGGAACTGGGGCTTTAGCCCCGGCTCCGGAGCTTCCGGGGCTAAAGCCCCGGCTCCTTATTTTGTTGTTTAGTGACTGAGGTACGATTTCCCGAAACCCTGATATTATAATTGTTTATAATTGTTTCGGGAAATCCGCTTTGCTCCAGTCGCTAAACAATTATAAATCCCAGGAACCGGGGCTTTAGCCCCGGAGCCGGGGCTAAAGCCCCGGCTCCTTATTTTATTGTTTCCTTATTTTATTGTTTCGGGAATAAGGTACGATTTCCCGAAACTCTGATAATATGAATTGGAGTCCAAAGCTTTAGCTTTGGACAGTCCAAAGCTAAAGCTTTGGACTCCAATAGACTTAATATTATTAAAATTCAATTAATTAGCCATAGTAGCCATAGTAGGGTGGGTAGAGCGGTAGCGAAACCCACCATTCCATTATTTTTTGTTTTTTTGGTTTGATATTAGAAATGGTGGGTTTCCACTTCGTTTCTACCCACCCTACGCTCGCTGGAAACCCCAATAAAAGAAAGAGGAAAAAACCATGACAAGCATATCCACTGTAGTAATAACTCTACTACTGACAAATACCGTTTTAGCAGCCAACCAACTAACTTTTCCAACCACCGAAGCTGAAATCGTCCAAGCCCTATCAACAACAAACACGCTACAAAGAAAAGGCCTAAGCAAAGGCTTAGCAGACATTAGAGCCGACAAAGTGGCTGCCCTAATCCATTTCTATTTTGACTCCGCCACGATTAAACAACAATCCTATCCCCTGTTGCGCGAATATGCCAGAGCACTCAAGGGCGGGCTCGCAGGAGCCACGCTAGAAATTGCCGGACATACCGACAGCGATGGCAGTGAAGAATACAACTTGCGCCTATCAAAACGCCGCGCTGAAGCGGTTAAAAATTTTCTAGTGTTGAGTTATGGCATTGAAGCTCACCGTTTGACTATTAAATATTATGGCGAAACCAAACCAATTGAAACTAATGCCACTGAAGCTGGACGAACTAAAAATCGCAGGGTTGAATTCAGTAGGATTCGATAGAACTTAATTTACCCTATATAAATAATGCCGTACTGGGTTGGGTTGGGCGCCCCGCCCAGTACGGCATTTTATTCTTTTTAGATTATGTAATGTCTATTGAGAAATTGAGTACGTAACATCACTTAAAGAAGTGATGTTACGCACGGCTCTTCCAAAATACAGGAAGTCGGGCTTTAGCCCGACAATTGCCGGGGCTGAAGCCCCGGTTCCTTTTTGGGATTTACCTAAGACGGGTAAGAAATACAGGAAGTCGGGCTTTAGCCCGACAATTGCCGGGGCTGAAGCCCCGGTTCCTTTTTGGGATTTACCTAAGACGGGTAAGGTATTAAAATGTGGGATTTGCGGGGCTGAAGCCCCGGCTCCGAGATTTGCTACTTGCAGAAGCCGACTGCGTAACATCACTTCTTTAATTCTGAAAATCATTTAATTATTCTGACTCTGACAATTAAAGATTAATTTCAAAAAGGATTTCCAACCATGTTAAATAGCTTGCCGGCTGGCAACACAAATTATCATCTTTTCTGGCTCACCCTACTGATGTTATTGACTGTCTCCGTCCATTCACAAACCTTACTGACTAAAGAAATTGACAAAGCATTAAAAAAATCTTGTTTAGATAAAAAACAAACCTCTGTCAGCGTAGTCGCCCTGCCGAGTGGAAAAGTGGTTTACGCACGTCATACCGATAAACCTTTATTGCCTGCCTCAGTGACGAAAATCATCACCACATCCGCTGCTTTACATTATTTAAGCCCTGAATATCGTTTCAAAACAGAAGTTTTGTACAGTGGAGAACGAAAAGAAAATATTCTTCAAGGCGACTTAATCATACGCGGTGGTGGTGATCCAAGATTGTCTACGGAACGGCTTTGGCGTATCGCCACAACAATCAAAAACAGTGGTATTAATGAAATTACGGGTAATTTAATAATTGATACGCAGTTTTTCGACGAATATGATCGAGCACCCGCATGGCGGGCTAAACGTAGTCAGCGAGCTTATGACGCGAAATTGAGCGCATTATCCTTGAACTTCAATACCATCGCTGTCCATATTCAACCAGGCGCACGGCTAGGCAGCTCGTTAAATGTCTGGCTGGAGCCTCCCACTCCTTATATACAATTGCATAATACCGGTAAGACGAGCAAACGACGGGGTAAAAATACAATCTCAGTCAGCCGAAGCGAAACAGTGCCAGGCAAATTAGAAATACGGATTAGGGGTAGGCTACCTATTAATGCCAAAAAAAGGGTTGTTCTACTTAATGTCAATAACCCAACGCGCTACGCGAGCGAAACTTTTCGTATGCTGTTACTGAAAGCGGGGATTAAAATCGATGGCGAGACTAAAATCGCCCTTACCCCCCCAACTGCAAAAGAGCTGTATCAACATTTTTCACCAACTTTGTCATTGATTTTAAAAGATTTAAATACCTATTCTAACAATATGACAGCAGAACAAATTGTCAAAACTATCGCAGCAGTGCGTTCTGAGACAGCCGCCGGCAGCCATGCAGAGGGATTAAAATTAATCAGTGAGTTTTTAGCCTCAAGTGGTGTAAATCTACAGGGTGTAGAATTGGCTGATGGCTCTGGCTTATCAAGAAAAAATCGTATGACAACTCGTGCTATGACGGATTTGTTGACAAGTATGTATTCACGTTTTGATATAGGACCAGATTTTCTCTCAAGTTTGCGAGTTATGGGAGCTTATGGCGTCAATTCACGGCGTTTTGCCAAATCCCCGGCGCAAGGAAAAATTCGGGCGAAAACAGGCAGCTTAAAGGGTGTTAGTACCCTAGCCGGTTATGTGGAAAGTAAAAATGGCAGCGTTTTTGGATATGCGCTATTTTTGAATAATAACCGATGTGGTGGTAGGTGGGCTGACAAAGTTGAAGATCGTGTTGTGTTAGCAATTTATGAGTACGGCGAATAGAATCGTCAAAAAAATCCTATTGCCTCCCCAAAAAAAATCCTATTGCCAAAAAAAATCCTATTTTTTAAAAAAAAAAATAGGATTTTTCTGAGAATAACTATTATGGAGGCAATTGCCCCGTAGCGTATAAACGGTTTACCAAAATGTTTCGGGATAGCCAGGTTAGAATATCATCGATAGCAACGTCGTACACAAAGGTTTTATTTTGATCGCCATTCCCGTCATCTGGTACGCCATTTTTACCTGTCGATAGAATAATTGCTGCAACACGAGAATCACTACTGTTTTTGGTCAAGAAATGATTTTGTTTATTTCTTACCCTTAATCCGCTACCGCTCCCAACTATACCAAAAAATTTGTCGTAATCAACAGTTGGCTCACTATATTCATCTTCAGCCCGATAGCGAAACGGGTTTCCCCAAGCATCAACTCTTCCTATCCCTAAATCCGCCCAAGGTAAATAACCCTCTTTATTATAAAGACTTGAATCTTGTATCCCCATTTCTTGATTTGGAGCCGGATAAGGCAAACGTCCATGAATTGCGGCAAATCCCAATAAGGCTTGTTTAATTTCTTCTAAAGTTTTTTGAGTCTGTTTATATCGACGCAGATCGATTTGGGCGGAGATTGGCGTTAACAAATGTCCTATCAATAAACTGATAATAAATAAGACGATTGCCATTTCGATTAGGCTAAAACCGTTATTTATATTCATTCACTATTCCAATAAACAACATCGTTAAAATTTTTTCCACCGTGGTGATGAGTACAACAAATGGTAAACAACGAATAAGCGCGATTTGGGTTGGTTGCGTCCGAAGTTTCTAAGGGTGAGCTGATATTTTTATTCATTACCAGAGTTTCGGGAAATCGTACCTCATTCCCGAAACAACAAAAATATATTATTTACCAGAGTTTCGGGAAATCGTACCTCATTCCCGAAACAACAAAACAACAAACAACAAAATTGTTTCGGGAATGGAGCGAAGCGGATTTCCCGAAACATAAATAATCTCAACAAAATTGTTTCGGGAATGGAGCGAAGCGGATTTCCCGAAACATAAATAATCTAAACAAAATTGTTTCGGGAATGGAGCGAAGCGGATTTCCCGAAACATAAATAATCTCAAAAAGTTCCCTACGGGAGGAAATCGCACCCCAGTCACTAAACAACAAATTCAACATAACCTTATTGTCTACATTCACTATTCCAACAAACAACATCATTAAAATTATCAGTTACCGCTTGGCTGATGAAATATTCATCAGCATCAGCATTTTCGCCCTCAAGATAATTGCCTATATCAGTTTTATCGTAGCGTGTTTGTCCGTTGATTTCGCTTCCCGCAACTAACACCAGCAGATTAACGCTTTTCGTTTCAGTTGCTGTTGTCAAAGTGGGATTTACGGCAAAAAACACCATTTCTTTCCATACTGACCACCATCCCCATTTCCAATCGTTTAAACCACTACTTTCATCAAAACAATCTCCGTCATAGGCAGGATCATCGGGAATTCTCCCAAAGCGTTCTCCGCTATCCGCAGTATAGTCGTAAGGATCGACTTTAGAAGCCCACGGATATTCGCCGCCGTTGTTAGCAGCGTAGCTTTCTAAGCATTTTACCACTTGTTTTGCCACCCAAGCATTCATCCGTTCGTACACCGGCGCAAAATCTTCGGGCGTAATTGACATTAATGTATCATTAAATATCACATTGTTCGTATCTTCTCTGATCACGGGAGCTTTGATAAATACCGAAGGTGTTGCCGTTGGTAATTGATCTCCCCCTGGATTTCCACTGACTTCGCCCGTTTTTTGTCCGCTGAAATTTTTGATCGTGTAGTCGGGTACGCTATCACCATTTTCATCAATTTCTAAACTGTCAAGATAATCAAGAATTTGAACATTATCACCACATGGTTTGTCATTTGCAGCAGCAGTACGATTGCCATCAATTGCTCTGCCAGGCGCAAATAGGATCGCAATGGCATTGTCTGTTATTGTGTCGCCTTTGGCATTTTTAATAATAAATAATCCTTTTGTGGTGTTGCTTAAAATTTGTTTGGGATTGTTTTTATAAGTGCCAGAAACTGCATACCATAAACATTCGCCACTACCGTCACGCAGTGGGGGTAAACCCAGCGTTCTCCACGGAAAACGTCCTATGACACTGTTGCCTTGACTCGAACAAGAGGGTCCTGCACTGCCATTGCCATTGCTATCAGGACAAGGTAAATAGCCTGGCATTTGCCCCTGATGGGTTTCCGCATAAGTGAGGGCAAATCCCAATAAAGCTTCCTTTGCTTGAGCCAATACCCTTGCAGTTTGTTTTTGCTGTTCAATTTGAAAGTCAACGCGGTTGAGTTCAGACAATAAGATTGTCGTCGTTGCTAACACCAAAATAGTTAGGAAAACAATTAAGGCGGCTCCCCGTTCCTGAATCTTAAGGTTTTTCAAATTGTTCTTTAATTGTGCCATCTAAGGTGTTGACTGTTTGTCCGGGTTTTAACAAGATTCTTTGCTTGGAATTGGATAAAACAATCGGTACTGACAGATCATCAGTCATTTTTTCTAATTCAACTATAAAGCCTTGTTGAATCAATTCTTTACTGCCATTTATCCATACAATCGTTTGCCCATCATTGCGTATTACCAAACCATTAAAGCTAATATAAGGCGGTATTGTCGTCGTATTAGATTGTTTGATTGTCGATGGTGGTGGTGGAGGCTTTGATGGTTTTGGTGGAGCTTGAAAGGGAGGGAGTGATAAAGGTTTAGAACGTTCGGTATTCAACATGGCACGTTCATGAGGAGTTGTAAACAAACGCAATAAACCTTCTGCTCCCGCTGTTTGAGAAATTGTAAGTAATAATAATTGTACAATTGGTCGTATCAACATATTTGTTAATATTTATTATATAGATGAAACGTACCGAGCCAAGACACAATTTGCCTTAAAATAAGCTTTGGAAATATTCTTTACATCAATTTTAGCTGCCAATCGCTCAATGTCACATCGCTGTATATTGAATATGCCCGCGAATTCTATCGTTTCTATCAATTTTAACAAATCTTCTTCATGTAATATTTCTACTTTTAAGGTTAATTGCGTTTCATAGGTTTTTAGTGACTTTTCCAGTCTCAGAAAATCTGGAACTGTATACAATTTGGTTTCTGAGAGGACATAGTCGGCGGTGAATAAGGGTAATTGAGAGACAACTGTTCGGATTTTTCCAAACATATTCAAACGTTGCTTTTCCATGCTGAATTCTTGTTCATTATGAAAAAATCCTATTTTAGTCAACTGCTCAAATTTTTGGAGATATAAATTGTTGACGATTTCTAAGGTATCTTGAAGCCGTGTATATTCCCTTTCTAGGCTGCCAAAATGGCTCTCCTGTGTCCGCGTCCATTCCTCTATGTACTTGTGATATTGCTGACTGGCAACTATAAATACTATGGCGAGTATGATACTCAAAACGAATAAAATTAACGGCAAGAATATTTCTGATAAATCAATTTTTGCGGAATTGTTAGGATGGCTCATTGTGATATTTTTGGAGCCCAAAAGAAATTTTGGGCTCTGCTATGCAGGACGGGGTTTGCAACCCCGTCCGCGACGTTTCAGGGCGACCACAAGGGTTTCGCCCTCGCTCCCAACCAAAATAGCCTCAAAAATGCCAAAGGCTTATATAGCCCGCCATCCAATGCCCTTGGTACCCTCTTAAGGACAATGGGTGCGGGGCTCAAAACTCGATCCAGCTCACGCGCCGCCGCGCATCACCGCACCACCCATTTCTGGTCGTCCGCGGGTAAGTTGAAGCCGTATTGGTAGCGGCCGTCGCACGTCCGCACAATAGCCGGAGAGCCGATGCTGTTGGCGCCGCCGCCATTTCCTGCGGTTAAGCAGTACTCGCCCGTATGGTCGCGGATCGAATAGGGCCAATGCTCGCTCCATTTTCGGTCATAACCGATA
>Ga0209780_1002561_pt1 | contig 12991 bp, 8 predicted proteins | sample WorMetexBAHAMAS2_FD_187384 | JGI IMG/M metagenome (GOLD analysis project Ga0209780, IMG submission 187384) | Marine gutless worms symbiont microbial communities from Max Planck institute for Marine Microbiology, Germany - Inanidrilus exumae... | ecosystem: Host-associated > Annelida > Digestive... | reverse complement strand
GGATTCTCACCTCTGTCGGGTGGCAGGTAACACTGTGTGATCCCATGTGGCATGTGAGTTTCCCGTAGCGGTGAAGAGCTAAGTTGATGCTAAACTGCTGTACACTGTTTACTTTACTTACTTTACTTTACTTTAATATGCCTATATTTGCTTCTAACGCGATCTCGGCTAATAGAAACTCCGAATGCAGCTGATGTACGCCGTTCGGCAGTTGAACGGTAGGTAATTAGAGCATGCATGGGAATAGGAATTAATGGGTTCACATAGGTCCCATGGGATCCCCATGGGAACGGGAATAAGAATGTTGCTTAAAATGGGCCTGGGATGGAAGTGGGAATAAATGTGGTGGGAACGGGAGTAACATTTTCCGAATAACATTCCCATTCTTTTTTGTTTCTGTTTTTATGCTGTATTTACCTAAAAATTACTATGTAATTGCCAATTCGTTATTTAGTAGTGAGTTCTGTTGGTTGTGCATTTATTTTCATTTTTTATTAAATATTATTGGTTCGGACTGATAATGCAGTGAACACTAGCGAGGCCTAGCTGTCTTAGTCGTCAGTGGGGATGGAAGTGGGACCGGAAGTGCATTTATCGGGGAAATGGGAATAAGAACTAAGTACGTCGTATTCGGGTACGGCCGTATATCCACACATGCCGATCTTACGTCCACACGCCGCGCGATTTCACGAACGGCGCATCTCTAGCGCGGATTGAGGCGGGCGCGCTCACTGAACTATAAATAGAACGTCGCTTTGCAGGCTGCAAGCTATGCTAGGCTCCTATTCCTCCGATTTTGGACTTCTGGGGAGCAAAGTTCTCCAAAATGTGAGTTTCCCTGTCCACATAGGTAATGTGCGCGGTGCGATGGTTTTATTGTGCAGACGCCGAGGATGACGAGCAAGAACAGCGGCGTCGGCGCGTCGACGACCATGTCGTCACTCGGCAAGGCGTGTCTCGAGCTGTCCAAGAGTATCAAAGGTTTCCGGTTCAGTCGGCAGTCGGGGCCGCCGCACGACAGCAAGGACTCGGTCTCCGGCTGCGGTCAGTCGCAGCAGCTGGCCGGCGCCGCCGCTTTAGCGCCGACGACCGTGACGGCCACCGCGCGCCCGCCGACAACCGAAGACGGAAGTGCGTGCGATGACGTCACTTTCGGCGTGTCTGACGTGGCGACGGGTGCTGGAGGCGGCGGCGGTGTCGCCGGTACGATATCGCGTGTGATACGGTCAGCGACGAACCGCGTCCGCGCGTTTCCGGCATCTCCGGCGCTGTCTCCGTACCATCAACATCACCACCAGCCGCAGCAGCAGCAGCTTCAGGCTTGCAATGCAGTCAACGGACACAGTCCACCGACGCAGCCGCCGACGCTGCGCACGCCTCCGCCACTGCCGACGCCATCGAGGACCACCAGAGCGCGCTGCATTCAGCCTCCCGTCAACGCAGACATCTGGCACGACGAACAGTTTCTGCTGCGATTCTTCCGGTACTTCAGCGCCGTGGAGCTGTGTGTGCTGGCACAGGTTGTCAATCACTGCTTCTCGTGCGCGCGATGTTCACCCAGCATCCCGTCCGCACGCAACATGACGTTTAAAATATCTCTAATATCTTCAACGTTTCCTTTCAAAACAAATATGCCCGTTCTAGTAATACTCGGACGGAAATGCACGCTGGCCACGTCACCTGCTCTCCCCTGGTGAGTAATGTTGAGTACACGTCGCAAGCCCCACTAAGGTTTGAAAAAAGGGACAGACGGACGGACGGACTTAGCCAGCGTAACAAGAAACTGACAAAAAGTACATCGAACTCTCAGTCTTGTTCTGCGATGTCTTATAAACGACGTACGAATTTTTGTTGCGTACAAGAAAATCAGAAGCCAAAAAGATATGTCACAGTAACAGAGGAGGCTCGTAATCTCCCCTAAATGCTATTTACGTGAACATTCCTGAAAAGAAATCAGTCTTCACATGCGGAAACGTCAGTTTAACATGAGCGGTAGTTAGTAAGAAGGACGATGGCTGGAAGATGAAATATTCATCACGAGTCAAAGCTGCACACTAAACCTTGCACCAATTGACACAGGCAGCATTTATGTGGTCGCCTACTCTAGCCCGCGATCATTGACAGAAACTGCGAGACTGGGCAATGACGGATGGAGTTCGTCTAATGCTCGTATGTATGCAGCGTCGGAGCAAAAGCTCTATCATATTTCGGGTACATCGCCTGTAGGCCTACGCAAATTGTGGTAAGTTATAATTTATTATTGAAAACATGAAACCGGTCAGCTGCGTTTTCAGGAATCGGAATAACTGATTGTGCCGTTAGGCCTACCGCGCGACGCTATGCTGGCTCGGTATATGCTGTCGTCGTGTGTCTGTTTGACCGTCCGTCCGTCCATCACACTCCGGTATTGTACCTAAATGGCTAAACATAGGATCACGCAAACAACGCCGTACGATAGCCCAGGGAGATGATAGCGAGAATGCAATATGAATTGGCAGCTGGTGTTGTAAGTCGGAAAGAAAGTTGTAAACATTGACTTTCGTCGTATGCAAGTCTATGTACTCTACATGTAATAGCCACAGTCGAAACTGGTCGGACCACCACCAGGTTGAGAATTGACGCGTTAATTGCCAACATTCTAATATTTACCCACGCCGACGTTAGTCGCAGGGGTGGGTAAAGTTTTCGCTGGCGTTTATCTCTCTGTCTGTCTGTTTATCCGCACGATATCTCAAAAAACCGCTGCAGCTAGGATCCTCCAAATTTGGCATCGAAATGTTCCACCGTGAGTCGTGGAAACTCATTTATTTTGGGGTCAAAAAGTCAAAGGTCAAGGTCACGAGGTACAAACAAAGAACAGCGCCGGTGTGGGGTTTTGCACTCTTGTGAGTGCTGGCTTCTTCTAGTTACATTTATAATCGATGGACTAGAATGACTATCGCCAACAACGCCCAGTTGCCCGTGCTTTAGGTCTATATCAAATAGCAGGATGCCAGCGTAGGACTTGAGTAATGGTAGCGGAAGTTGTAGTAACGAGCAGATTTGGCGGTAGACGGTGTACTTGTGTAGACAGGCCAACTTGACGGATAGTAATAGATGCGTTGACGGTCGACGCAATAATTACACTGGCTGTTAGATCGATGAGATGTGAAGTCGCGCGCCCGTGCCGTGGCACTGAACCAGTCGGCGGCTGCGGCTGCCAACGCCAATGGACTGGCTGGATGGCGCTGTATCCGCGCTGGAAATAGAACGATATGGTCAAGGTCGCGCGAGCTCATCTGGCGTTCGTCGTCATCATGCCTGTAGCGACCGCATCCGAGTCGACGTGCGACAGTAAGACGAGGATGACACGACAAGTTTACGATCGTGTCTGTTCATCCGTTGAATCTCCCAACCTTGGCATTTGACCTGAAGACAATCACTGTGTCATGTTACGTGACGTAAGTCACGTTAGAAAAAATCGGCGGTTTTCGACCAATATCTCGCTATGTATCGGAAACAGTACAAGACAGGGACAGTGTGCGACTGTGCGCAGCGTGACGCATGATTTTCTGCGCTACATAAGTATTCTTACTTACTTACTTACATGGCAAAGGACATCGCATATAATTAGGCTATACATTCGCCGGACGGAACAGCTACCGGCGCGACCCATGACTGCACGTAATATTTATCGTAGCGGGTCTTCCATTTTCCCACTGCCGCTGCGCTGTCTGTTTGCGACGAGTGAGTTCTTGTTGGAACTGTAAGATGACAACAAACCCAAAACGAATAATAGAACAGTACGCATAACTGCAAAAACTGCAGTTTCAAAATACGTTAAAGGCGACAGTTCTATTTTATTGCATTCTGTATGTTAAAAGCCAAAGTAGCACACACAAATGGACAGCAGAATTCTGACTCTGACCTTGTAAACTCGACCTTTGACCTGCTACTTTATAATGTTTTTTCGCTTATGACATTTCATGTGCTCAATTCTCCCAGCACGATTGAAGTTCGCATGGGCTACCATTCAGAAGTTATGACGTGTCGTATTTCCTGTACGCTCTTGCCATCGTGACCTTTAACCTTTGACATCGGATCTAGCGCTCAAATTGTACGTGCGACGTGGAAAAAGCGTCACATAATTTTGGGCTTTTTAGAGCGTTAAATTCTCGGGTTAGGGCAGGCGCGGCACGGACAGACGGACAAACGCACAGGGAGCAGTCGGTTGTGCGTCGGGTTGATGGAGGGCGTCACAGCAACGCGCCGCTTCACAGTTCAGGAGACTTCCGGCTGCCGAGTAGGCTGCAGTGTTATTAGCTGACGGCGACGCAATGACGTACCACGTACGGTTTGCCGTAGACTCGGCGTAAAGTATCCACTCCAGCAACTGACAGACGGCGAAACGACGCGTGAAATTACGACTGACGAGGTTCCGCTTCGCAGAACTCTCACTAGATTTCACTTCCTCGTTACGTAGCTGCAGGAATTTTTCACCGGCGATTACACTCCGCATTTCCGTCCTCGTTCAGCTTCAGAAACACGGCTTTGTCTGCGACATCGGTGGTCCTAGTGTACAAAATCGATCTGCGGAGATCTGTGAAGAGGTGAAGTTGATAAACAGGAACTTGAAATCCCTCACTCGTAATCACACTGACCACTATAGTGATATTTCCTCCAGGGACCTTGAACTTGACCATTGAACTTGACCTAGATAATGTCAAGATAAATAAACCAGCGTACCAAATATCGGGGTCAAAGGTCATGCAGTTCAAAAGTTATCATTCGCAAACACACATATACACACATACCCGACGGATTGGTCTATCTGGACGACTAAAATGGTCGGTTAACGAAATGGGACTAGATCGTTTTGTCCGCTTTCTTCCGTCTTTCTTCTTGCATACAAGTTGTTGGCAGTCAAAGTCGACCATTAGTTCAACTACGTGTCAGTTTCTGATGCAGTCGTGCTTAGATTGCAAGGCTTTGTCAGATTCACACCACGCATCTGATGTAAATTTTACCATTAACATACAGCGAGCGAGCGAGCGAGCGATTCGACTGATGCGGCTTGGTGCGTGCGGCGCATAAGCCGATAAGATCGATATATTGATCGGACGAATGTGTGAGCCGGGCCGCCGCCTGCCGTATAGACGTGTGTGTATAGCGGCGTCAAATTGAAGACGGCCTGCCACCTCGCTGAGCCGAGTCGAACCAAGTCTGTCAGCAGCTGCGCTTCCTTCCGCCAGCGTTCAGTCGCCGCAACATGAAGCACACAGACGCGACGACGACACACGGCTGTCTTTAACAACCAGAAAGCGCGCTGACGTGACTGGAAATATCACTCAACAGCGGCTCTGAAACGTTAAGGTCTCCGCCGACCATGACAACGCCGCTTTATTGCTTACATTCAATTTGTCCGCCGCATGTACTCGCAATTTTTTCCGTGGATTATGGAGACTTTGATATACTGGCGCTATACAAGCTAGATTATTATTATTATTATTATTATAAGCCGTGATGCAATGTGTAGGATACGTTGCGTAAGCAATATCTGCCGATGCCGCTGAAAATAATATAGTTAAACTAGAAGAAGCCACACTCACAAGAGTGCAAAGACCCACGACGCCGGCAATGTTTTTGCCGCTGGCTGCGTTCCCGAAAAACTCACCACGGAAAAACCGGCGATCTGTCTGTCGCGCGTGATTAATGTCTCGCGACAGCAGTAGCGAACGCGTGGAAGTGACGCAGGGAAAACCGGTTGTTGGTCGTATGGCTTGTGCAGCGGGAAATTGGCAACAGGGAAAACCCCGCGCGGCTTACGTACGCAGCCTAAAGCAACGTTGTGACTCATGACCTTGACTTGACCCAAAAATAAACGGGTTTCCAAAACTTGTCGTAGAATATTTCTATGTCAAGTTTGGTGATCCTAGCTGCATCGTTTTTGAGATATCGTGCGGACAAACAGACAAACAGCGGTAAAAACCATACCCCTGTCGTCGTGGGTAATAATATACATGCAATATACATTCAGGTACACTCACATTTAGCGAATGCAGTAATTAAACCAGAGAACGATATCGTATGATACGCGTTAATTACAAAGAGACATGTAGACGACTGTATAGGGTTGGTTGGTTGCATGGCACAGCGGTAGAACGTCGGTTTTTAGCCGGCGAACTTTCCCTGTCCTGCGCTCGACCTGCAGCTGACGGGTGACCATTTATGTGGGTAAAACGTCCGCTATATGTCAACCAACCAGGCCAACTCAGCCTTTCATCCATTCGGGGTCGATAAGTGAGTAGTAAGCTGCAATTGGATGTTTGCTACCTCAGTTCGGAGTGGCGCCATCTTGCGAAGGAAAGGCAGGCATGGTGTAATTTGGAGGTAAAACTGTGTGATCCGTGTCTGAGCGCTTTGAGACGATGCGTATAGTATAAATGGCGCTAGAGCCATGTAGTACGCTAGCCGTCGCCTCTTGTCGCTGCTGTGTGGTGTCTTGTTCTTCGTTGGCGATGAATAATTCGGTGTGGCGTGCAGGTGTGTAGTCGTTGGCGCGATGTTCTCTATCGTCCGTCGCTCTGGCGAGGTGTCACTCCAGTTGTTTATTGTCGTCAGCTGCCCGCCGACGACTCCGACCATACACGTCGCTTGTACTTCCGCAGCATCGAGCAGCGCGGCTTTGACTCGGTGCGTCTTGTCGCCGCTGTCGACTCCGACGTCGACACGCTCGAGGCGCTTATGCCCTCAGCTTCTACACATATCGTCGAACTGTCCGTGCGCTGTTCCAACGTCTCCGACCGCGGACTCGAGCGTCTGCTGGAGCTCATGTCGGCCGTGGTCAGTCTTGACCTGTCCGGCTGCAACGAGCTGACCGAGGCCGGGCTGTGGACGGCGCTGGCACGACCTCGCATCGTCCAGCTCAGCATCAGCGACTGCATCAACGTCGCCGACGACACGGTGGCGGCCATTGCTCAGCTGCTGCCGCAGCTGCGTGAACTCAACCTGCAGGCGTACCACGTCACCGACGCCGCGCTGGCGCTGTTCGCCAGCCCGACGGCGACGGCCGCGACGGTGCCGGTCTGCGGCGGGGCCGGCACGCCGAGTGCCGGCAGCCGGCCGCTGAGGACGTTGCGCCTGCACTCGTGCTGGGAAATAACGAACCACGGCCTTCTGAACGTGGTGCGGACTCTGCCGGCGCTGACCGTGCTCAGTCTGTCGGGCTGCAGCAAGGTGACGGACGACGGCGTCGAAGTGATCGCCGAGAACCTGCGACAACTGCGTGTATTCGACCTGTCGTGGTGCTCGCGTATCAGCGACGCGGCACTCGAGTACATCGCGTGTGATCTCGGTCAACTTGAAGAACTCTCGCTAGACAGGTCAGCTCAAATGGCACAAATGGCAGCAATGTCGAACGAGTTTATCGTAAAATATCGTTTTTTTCGACAGAGTCAAAACAAATTGAACATTCAACATTGTTGCCGAAAACGGCAACAGTGTCGAAGCAACGTTCGACTTTGTCGAAGCACCATTCGACTTCTGTCGAAAGAATCGTTGGGCTTGTAGCATTCGATAACGTTGTTGGCTTTAGAGCTATGATGATTGTCTGGAGGTTAGGAGGGGCCCGTCAGGAAGTAAAATAATCACAACCATTCTGTGCTGTATTATGTACAACAGTTGTGCACAATGATACGTACACGCATGTGAACAGTTCTTAAACTTGCATGTTTCTTTTGGTCTAGGTTTTGTTTTTGCGTGTTTGTTAGGTTTGGTATTTTTCATGCTTTTTGTGTGTTAGCTTAGATCATTTTATTCCTGTGTTGCTTGCCTTTGTTGTGTTGGTGTTAGTTTCTGTAGTACCAAAAGCCGGCGATTGGCTATGAAGAATTGACCTATTCTGTTCAGATGGACGTAGGCCTATAACTTTATTTCCAATACGATTTAAGTCAGCGTCGGTAACGCCTTTGCTTAAGAGTGATTCTCTTGACAAAGCTTCGCCGTCAAGCTACAGACCGATATCTAGCTTGAATTATATCTCGACAGTTCCTGAACGCCTATTCCTTCACCGATTTCATATACACATATAGACAGTCACATATATTATATCATAACAATTTCAATATGTGTCAATTTGGTCGGGTCATTTCACGGAGACGGCTTTGTTACTTCTGCTAGATAAAATTTTCCATGCAGCAGATAGTGGAAAATGTCCTCCTTATTGGTGTCACTCGACCTAAGTGCTGCATTTGACACCATCACACATTATATTACCATGCTACCATGTCTTGATGGTGAAATAAAGTTGTATGATATCTCTTTATCAAACAACAAATGACAAACGCAAATGATATAGCCTAAAAAGCTACAATAGATACAATAAAAACACAATTATTATAGGAAACAAAATATACATCTGGGAATAAAGGAGTGAACTATTGACAATTCAATATTACTTGACCGACTCAGTCACAGCTTCGGTGTTACAGACATGGCTTTGTCATGGATTCAGTCTTACCTAACTGATAGGAGCTACTAGGTTCGCTTACGTCAGCACTCCTCGCCAACGGTATCATGCCGTGCAAATGTGGCCCAGTGCTCACTTCTTGGGCCACTTCTCTTCGCCACTTACTGTTCACCCATTTCTGCTTTAGCCTTTATGTCAATTACACGTTGTCCAGCAACAACAGTATGCAGACGATACACAGCTCTATATTGCGCTCTCACCATCAGATCGGATAAATGAACACAATGCTCTTCAAACCTGTCTTACGTTCTTACAAACATGGTTCTATACTAAAAGGCATGGTGCTAAACCCCGATAAGTCTAGTGCTGTTCTTCTAGGCATGGCGCATAGGGCATCCTCATACAGCAGCCTAACATCTGTCGACGTCGCTGGCACACCTGTTCAGTTGATAAAAAACATAAAACGTCTTGGCGTTACTCTTGATACCAATCTTACAATGTGGGAGCATATCAAGCGTATCTCTGAGTCATGCTTTTACCATATCCGTGCATTTTGCCATATACGTGGTGTCTAAGTCCAACGCAGCAGATATCGCCGCAGCTTTGGTTTCCAGTCGACTTGTGTGTATAGCGGCGTCAAAATGAAGACGCTTGCACGAAATTTCCTGCCAAGAAGATATTTCTGCAGCGTGGCTGTTAATGTTGTTGACAGTTCCTCGCACACGCACGGCACACAAGATTGATGGTAAAACGTCGGCGGCTGGAAAAGTCGCCAGAGAGGCTTTTTCCAATATTTGTTCCGGGAATCGCGAACACCGCTGATATTTCCGTTAGCTCGAAACAACTTTGCTGCACTTACGATGATTTCCGTCTTGCTATTACGCGCCAATTTGCCTTGCCGTATCAACCTACAAATTCTGCCGGTCGGCAGAATTTGAGACAGCGCATTAGACATTAGACATCAGATATCATGGCTTTTTGCCACGACGTCATCACAGATGCGCTATACAAATCGATATTTGACATTGCGTTGTTAACGTGTGACTCAAGTAAGTTGCCGTCTCAATCGTGTTTGTCTGCTCATCAGTAACTAGCTGGAAAGTATTCTGAGAGAGTAGGACCTACAAATCCCCGCGAAAGCAATCGCCGATTTTTTACCGTTACGTTACGTTACGTTACCGTTTGCGGATATGATTCAGCGTGCAAGTGTAAAATGTAAACAATCGCTGGTTTACTGATTTTTTACCGTTACTTCCACATCCCTCTACCGATCGTAACGAAACACGAACTTGGTCTTCCCTTTCCCCTAGAAACCTTCCCATAAAATTTGGTACGAATCCGTCCACAATCGTTTTAGTTATCGTGGTCACAGACAGACACACAGACACACAAACCAACGCCGGTAAAAACATATTCCCTCGCTTTCGCGGGGATGATTACCCAGACCGAAGAGAGTCGCGGCTTTGTTCACCGGCGTTCGTCTGTCTGCCAGTTTTTCCGCACGATGTCTCAAAAACCGATGCAGCTAACTGCCGTTGGCGTGGGTAATTATAGATGAGCGGATAAACACGATTTGAGACGGCAACATCAAACTTAACATGTAAATGTTCCACGATGAATCATGGAAACCCGTTTATTTTTGGGCCAAAAGGTCAAGGTCACGAGTCTACAAAAACATTGCCGGCGTGAGTCTTTGCACTCTTGTGAGTGCCGGCTGCTTCTAGTTAACGTTGCAATTCAGTTACTGAATCTAGGTGAAGATAAAGATATGAATATTTGCTACAGTTCTGTTCGCTAGATGACAATGTCCGGTTAGCACGAGGCAGACGTCTGAGATGAGAGACAGTTGACTGAACGGATGCTGTGAAGAGTGCTTTGTGTGATGTAGCGTTGTCGATTGCAGCCGCTGTAATCCGTCGTCGTCTTCGTCGTGTGACGTATTAGCTGTATGTCCTAACTGGCAACCAGAAGCCTTCTGCGTCGACTGTACTGCGCTCGCAGTTGTACTGCGTGAGTAGAATGTATAGCGCCAGGGCCAGTGCAATGGCGGACCAACTGCACAAAAGGAAATGCGCTGTCGCGTATAGCTGTCTCGCCAACTGTTCTTCTATCCTATAACCTCGTAACATTTTGTCTTCATGCTTCGCTCTGTTGTCGTCCTTGCTGCGCAGCGTGTCTGCCGCGTTAATCCGAAATGTTGACTCGTCCGCCGAGCTGCTCAGCGGCAAGGATAAAGATGGATTTACTCAAGTTCTGTCACGCGCGCGAGTCGTCGCGTCATTAATCTCCGTCGCAGACGTTCAGAAACTGTTTCGCTGCTCCGCTCTGTTCACCGTCCTTTATCACGCCGCTGTAGCTGCAGTTCAGATGCGTCGGCGTCAGTGTGCGGATGCCAACATCCTTTCAGTTTACAACGCAATCCACCTTTTTTACCGCTGTCGCCGTCAATATTGTATAAAGTTTCCAATTACGAGAGTTATTACAAGTTGTCGCACATTTAAAGTGACATAACGTATGTCACAGACGATTTTTCTTTTTTGCAGCGTATTCCCGGAGGGTGGACTGAAGTTGCAGCAGTGGACATTGACGCGTAGGCGTAGACGTAGTGGATTGTACTGGCGCAGAGTGAGCGCCTCTATGCCAGCTTCTAAATAACTACTATTTGATATACGTTTATAAGTTACACTAAATTTACTCTCAAAACCCTACTACGGTTTCCAGTTCCTTCAGTTTGGGCTCGAAAATCGTATATAGTATCATGCGTTGCCAATGCTGATCAACCCAGTTAAGCAAACTATTCCAAGCATTTACAACTCGATTGGTAAAATAAAATTTTGCGTAGGCCAATATCATATTTAGAACGAAATTTGTGAAGACGAAAATCGTTGCCTCTAGTTTTATGTGTGTTCGACATCAGTAAAGTTGGTGCTATTAACGGAGTAAGTCGAGGACATTACAAGAGTGGACATTTACGGAGGAAATCGCAGTGGTGTACAGCGCAGGAGTGCAGACAATGACGGAGTGGAAGGAGTTGAGTTGAGCAGCCGCTGAACTTTATTGTAGCCACACGGAACTCGCTGCATTCGCAAGACAGAATCGACTGTACCCGAGGTCGCTACGGCCCTCAGCTGCATGTAGTACGCAGCAGCCAGTCCAGCGGAGACTATAATAAAGATGTGAAGTGGGAAATAATCGTCACATATGGGCTGTCTGCTTTAACTTGTTGTCAGCACCGGCCATGCATACGGTCTCTGACGCACTATTTGTCACGTGTTTTGGTGACTCTGGATTCTGGTCCATTACGCTGAACAATATGATGGACAGTCGTGCAATGTTGAAGCAGTTCATCGGATTGTTGCGTTATTTCGTCATTGTCGATTGGAATTGACAAAGTGCGACGTTTGCCCGCCAAATCGTAAAGAATTCGTCACTTAAGTACACTGGGCAGATCCAACCCATCAACCTTCCCTTTGCCCATTTCCCCCTCTACTTTCTGCATTCCCTTCCCTTCCATTCACCTTCCACTGTCCCACTGCCCCTCCTTTTACACCCTCCTTTTTCTCTATTCCTCTCTATTCCCTTTTCCCTTATCTTTTTAGTCTTTCCTTTCTTTTTACTGTACCATTACTTATAAAATCCAGCTAGAGAGTCTGGCAGCGCTGTCAGCTCCCCCAGCAGAACCCGGCCTCTGTGCGTGAGACTGCCAAACAGTCCGATTTTACTGACCGTTGACATATTGGCGGAGATCATTGTACTTTTTACACCTGCAACTTGCACTATATTAGTATACTGAAAAAGGTGACTTTGGCACGTGTTTTGGTCTCCGCGGTTCCACGTGAAATTTGCCAGTGCTTTTAATCGCAGAAGAGACAGCAAGCAAGCGGGGCTAATAATAGCAAATAGAAACCATCGCGTGTTGATGATGCCAGCGCAACATGCGGGCCACCTGCATACGGGTATGTATAGATGACGTGACTGTGCACCCTGTACAGGTGTTGTCACGTGACTGATATCGGCGTCGGTTACCTGTCGACGATGACGTCATTGTGCCGGCTCTACCTGCGCTGGTGCACGCTCGTGCGAGACTTCGGCCTGCAGCATCTTTACACGATGAAGAACCTCACTGCACTGTCGCTCGCCGGTTTGCCACACAACTCAATTTCAATCTGTTTATTTTTGCTCAAACGTAGGAAATTTTCTACTGAATGGGTAAAAAGGCGCCCCATACTCATTACCGAGCGTTTGGCCCGGAGCTGATCCCGGTGTACAGGCAGTCAGTTTGCAGGTTACTTAAGTCATCCACCCGGCGGTAGGCTGCCATTACTTTCCGCCAGGCCTGCGGTAACCTTCCCAGCCGCAGAGCATCACCGCCCTTTGGCTGGCACTCATTTACCGTCCCACGGAGGGTAGAAGGCTGAGTCGACATGGGTGGCTAGTTACATACCGAGATAAGTGCCGCCTCCGGGAGTCGAACCCGGACACGGTCACCCATCCCAGTAATAACTGGGCTCAGCGTAGGTTAACCTCGTTGATCGAGACCAACGG
>Ga0209780_1002560_pt1 | contig 12992 bp, 10 predicted proteins | sample WorMetexBAHAMAS2_FD_187384 | JGI IMG/M metagenome (GOLD analysis project Ga0209780, IMG submission 187384) | Marine gutless worms symbiont microbial communities from Max Planck institute for Marine Microbiology, Germany - Inanidrilus exumae... | ecosystem: Host-associated > Annelida > Digestive... | reverse complement strand
GCTGATTGGGCGTAGCGAAATAAGGTAGCCCAGCATTTAACCATTCTGTTGGCTTAGGTTTTTTTGCGGCACCAAAAAATATAGGCAGACCAATCAAATATCCTATTGAAACTAAAGGAATTAATTATTAACTTAATGGCATTGGGGCTAAAGCCCCAGCTCCTTGAAGGCTCCTTAAAGCCCTACTTCCTATCTCAATGCCATTAAGTTAAACTTTTTTGTAGAGTGGGCAGAGCGGAGCGAAACCCACCAAACCTTTGAAATTTCTGATGACAACGGTGGGTTTCGCTATCGCTCTACCCACCCTACATGATTCTAGAAAATGCAGAATATGGTTGGATTGTTGCTGAATGACCAACATTACCGGGTTGTGTTTCGCAAGGGGAGAATGAAAAGGAAGCCATTGAAAATATCAAAGAGGCTATCACAGCATGGTTATGGGCTGAAGATCAGAAAGCCATCAAGAAATTACAAATTCATCCAAAAAGACAACAATCTTTTAAGCCGCTTATGGTGACGGTATAAAAAATGAGTAAACTTTCTAATATCTCCGGTTATAAAGCCACTAAAGCTTTAGGGATGGAAAAACAAAAAATTAAAAATTGGTCAAGTCGGTAGCCATCTAGTCATGGTAAAGACGGGAATCAATGTCAATCTGCCTATTCCACAACACAAGGAACTTTCAGTCGGTACACTTCGTGCCTTAATCCGAAATTCAGGTTTGACAGTTGACGAATTTTTAAGATTGCTTTAGCGGTGCAATGCCATTAAATTAAGCTATTTCCAGGAGTCCAAGATAAATATTGGACTCCTAAGTCTGCCATTTTAACCTTCGTTCCAGACGTACCTTTATATTATATGATCTTTACAAACATTGAAAATGTAGATTTACCCAAAACCGCAGAAGTCGGCAAAGGCTTTAGCGTCGTCATGACGGCTAACGGTAAAGTACCATTCGCACAAGTCATTGTACGCCACAATGATGGCTGGGAATGGATTGTTAAGGAACAGCATGTTGTTGACAAAGGCAAGGGCAATTATCACATCCAGGTTCCGCCGGAAGCCTATCACGCTGGCATTGCTTATCTACAAGTCGAGGCTTGTCGTGTCGCTGAACTTGCTACCGCTAGTCCCGACGATTGGCACACTTTCCACCGTGAATTCCAGGTTAGGGATTGCTCCGAAGTAAAGCAGCAGTCGGTAGAAAATATCCCGTCGATTACTTTGGGAATGTCTAATCAGCCCGTTATCTATTTTGGCATCCATAAGCACATGCACCAGCCTTATTATAATGTGACGGATTTAGACTATTGGGATGGAGAAAAGGATGAAATTTTTGGTAGTCGTGGTGGTCCTTATACGCATTTTATTCCTGCGGCTGTGTGGCAATATATCAATGGTGGTTTGTCTCATGCCGGTTTATCAACCAGTTGGTCAGGTTCATTGATTGAACAGCTTCATCGTTGCGCCGAAACAGGGCGCGGACATGGTGCCTTTGCTAATTGGAGTCAGGAACTGCGTACTCTGGCTCAAGCTAAAACTGCCTTTGGCAATCCTCGCGTCGATTTTACCGCCTTTGGCTTTTTTCATCCTCTGATGGCGTTGATTCCAGCCCGCGACATCGTGGGACAAATCGAATGGCACCGAAAAATCATCCGCGATACTTTTGGCGTAGAAGCCAGTGACGTTATGTTCCCGCCCGAAACCGCTTTTCATCCACACATGATTCCAGCGCTTAAACAGGCGGGTGTGAAAGCTGTTCTCTACGATTCCATTCACCATTTCCGCGCTCGCAAAGATTATCCTTACGGTGGCTCCGACGAAGGTATGTTGCCGCCCAATCCCGCCGATCAAGAAAATGCTCCAGTCACTGATTGGTTACAACTTCAGAATATTTGGGCTGCGAGCCAGATTTCGCCGCAACTCTTAAAGCCTTGTATTCTCTACTATGGGGATCACCAAGGACAACGCCATGAAATCATCGGAGTCCCTGCAGAGCGTTATCTGGGCAATGAAGATGCTCGCGGTGGCTATGGTGCCTTGCAGTATGAAATGGTGATGGGGCAGATTTACGATAAAATTTGCCAAAGCGACAGTTTTGATCCCAAACATCCGCCTTTCTTTGTGCTACATTCTGATGGCGATAATCACGGTGGCGGCGCGGATAGTTATTATACTGCTAATACGGGGCGTCTGGTTAAAATGTGTCAAACGGAGCCTCGCTTTCAATTGATTACTATTAAAGATTATCTCCATCAATTTCCGGTTGATCCTAAAAATACTGTCCATGTTGAGCCAGGCTCGTGGGCGGGCGCGGATAATGGCGATCCGCAGTTTACTAAATGGTTTTCATGGCTGGAAAAGGACTATTCGCCTGATCTCAACAGTTGGGCAGTATTGACGGCTTTTCAGAATGTGGTGCATTCTCTTGAAGATGCAGGGCTGGATGGGGGACTGATGGAGGCTTTAAAACGTCTTCTTTATGCCGCCGAAACCAGTTGCTATTGGTATTGGACAGGACAAGATGTTTGGGATGCACAGGTGACTAATGCGGCTAATAAGGCCATGGCTATGGCCGATAAGTTATTGAAATCACATAAGGATAGGACAGGAGCCACTATTTTCGTACCTTGGATACGCCCTGCTAATCCGGGTGGTAAGGATTGGGGACAAGGCGGTTTGATTCAAGCGGCTTCTGAAGCCACAGTCCGTACTTTTGTGTATGATATATCGGGCGTAAAAAGGGTGACATTCCATTATCGCAGCGGCACTTCAAAGAAGAAAATTGAAATGAGAAGTTGTGGTGCCTATCCATCGCGGACAAATCCGGCAGTGATTGCGACAAAATATAAGACGGTACTTCCAGCGGGTACGGGTGAGATTCGGTATTTTGTTGAGGCGGTTGATGGGCGTGGTAATGTTTCTTATAGTCCGGTTGGACGGATTTTTATTGGATAGCATTAAGTTAAGGTTCGTAGTAGGCGATTTATCGCCTACTACGTGCAGTTTTCCGTTCATATTCGCCGTTGTTTCGGGAAACCGCGAGCGGATTTCCCGAAACTCAAAACCCATCAAGCGAGATCAGTTCGCCGGAAAAAAAGCCTTGGGATAAATCCCAAGGCTTAAAGCTCAAGTCACCTAAAGGTGACTAACCAACCGGGTTTAGTCACCTTTAGGTGACTTGAGCTGTTAGACTCAGAATTTATTCTGAGTAAAATGCTCAAAAACGGGGCAAAAAGCTTATGCCTTTCTTATCTGGTTTTTAGAGTTTTATGGTAAAACCACTAACTATTTACCTTATATCACAGAGGGTAGTAGTGATGGCTCTTGTGACATCATTTTTGATACGCCTGATAGCCGAGGGAATACGGTTTTTTACGTCATTCAGTCAAAATGGAATAATCGCAATAACATGGCATCATGGGATTAGTGACACCCTCTGGGATTGCGTCATACTTGGGAGCCAGTACCTTTTTTAAGCGGGAGATTTGAAATCGGTTATTCAATACAAGGAATAGGATAATTAAATGGCATCATCTAAAGAACCAAAACTTACCACAGATGAACTGACGCTGCACTTAATCGCCAGCGGCTTAGTTGAGTTCGTCACAAAATATGTAGAAAAGGGTAAACCCTTAAAACTCCCTTATCCAAAATCACTCCAGCTAGGTTTGGATAAGCTAATTGTCGCTTGCCTACGTCAGGGCACGACTCCCCCACAAGGCATACCCGATTTATTGAGGTGGTGTCGTGACAAACCTATTGCCGAGTGGACTCTTAAACTTTCTGAGTACGCTTTTTGTGCTGGCGATAGATTACTTGATGAATATACGCCAACTATCACCACTATTTGTGAAGACTGGGCTTGTGCCAGTCCAAATGTTGAATACGAATTAACTGAAAATAAATTTTTTCTTGATATCTTAAGTACCTGCAAAAATGCTGACGCGCAAGAGACGTATGTCGCATTTCGCCGCTTATTAATTAGTCACCCCGTACTAACTGAACTTGAGCTACAGCAGCATAATATTGATCCTAATTTAGTCTTGTTGGCGGAACAAATGCAGGTTGCATATCAAGAGGCACCAATAGCCTATTGTATCAATGGGCTTTTTCATTGTTGTTCAAGCTGCGGGAGTTTGCTGCTAGGTGGCACTCTCATTTGTGAAAATAACCATTGCCGTGTAACTGGTAAATATAAATCCGGGCGTGAGATTAAAGAAACAGAAGGTGTTAGGTGCTTAAAACGCGGCATAAAACGCTTTATTGCGGTACCCGGGCTGGCGGAATTGCGGCTGGAAAAAAAGCTACAAAAATTAGGGGTTCAAGTTGAACTTTGGCCAAATTTCGACAGTTATGATTTACGCATTGTTTTTCCCGACGGCGAAGCATGGGCGGTTGATGTGAAATATTGGGCAAATCCGTTTTTACTTGCTCGTAATGTTAAGCCTATTCCAAATGATCCGCCTTGGACACAAGCATACTTTGTTTTCCCTAATGAGCGTAAGAAACAACGCTCTGATTACGTCCGTGCTTTCTGTAATCACTGTCATCTAATAGAAAAGAACGGTAACACTAAAGCAATGTTCGAGCAATATTTTCTCAAACAAGTAAAAAGCCGGCTCAAGGTTTAGAGTGGAGTCCAAAGCTTTAGCTTTGGGGGCTAGAAAACACCATGCTTCCAAAGCTAAAGCTTTGGACTCCAAAACGTCTGAGAGGTAAAAAAAATGCGTGATACAAGTACATGGCGACAATCCATCAGGCAACGTTTAAAAGAACAATGGTCCGAAAAGTCCAAGTTGACTCCTTCTGATTTGTGCAATATTGAATTAGGGCTTTACTTGTTATCTCAATTGGAACCTAATGCACCCGCTAGTGCATTATGGGTGTTATTGACAGGGTATCCGTTTCCATCGCCAGACTCAAAAAATTGGGGTATTAGGGAGCGGCATATGTTGGGTAATGCCCGTCACATCTTGCCTTTTTTTAGAAGTCGATACCAATGGGAACGTGCCTTAGAAAGTTATCGTCAATTGGAAGAACGGCTTAGAGCTTATGAAGTCGATTCAAAACAGCTTTGATGTTTTAGTCCCCTTTAGGGGACTTGAGCCCTATGAGTCCTGAGCTTTAGCTCATGGCGGTGGGGAATGACAGCTCGCGCAGGGCGGGCAGGAACGAAGTGGAAATCCACCATTTCTAATCTCAAAAAAATAATGACGGGTTTCTACCGCTCTACCCACCCGGAGCTCGCTACGAACTTCAAGTTTCACCTTGACTCCATTGCAAATAGCCTCTATTGTGTCACACCTTACATTGATACAAAACACTTGAAAGGTGGATCGATATGAAAACCTTTTGGAACGCCCATATTGTTAGCACACCCGATGTGCTACGAGGAAAACCACGCATCAAGGACACAAGAATTCCTGTGAGCCTTATCCTCGGCTATCTCGCCGAGGGATACAATCCGCAGGCCATCATTTCCGAAATTCCCAATATCACAACGGAACAAATCGCAGCGTGTCTCGATTATGCCCGTGAACCCGCCGAATATTCCGAATTTTATAATACAATCGCTTCGTAATGCGGATTATGAAGTTTTATTGTTGTTGAAGCTAAACAAAATTATTTTATTGAAGGTTGGGGGCAGTGTCTTGCTGAATTAGCGGCAGCACAAAAACTCAATCAAAATGAAAACGCGAAAGTTTATGACATTGTAACAGATGGAGAAGTTTGACAATTTGGAAAATTAGTCTCTGATGTATTCACTAAGAATAAATCAAGAATAGCGATTACCGATTTGGATAACATTTTTGGTTCAATTGTTTTTTTTATTATTAAATAGGTAAAAATTATGTCAGATCATCGTACCAGTTATATGATTAACTCAATGATTGGACGTTTATATTTAAAAAGCAAGGTATTCCAATCATTGAGTTTTGAAGATCAACAATCTCTCGTTGTAGACATTCTTGAAAGTTCATTCAAATAGGATGTAAATGTGCCTGAAATTCTGAGCGATGGATGCTTTTTGGGGGATGAAAAAATAGCTGAAAATGGAACAATAAGCACGATATTCAAAATCTGCTCCTATTGTGGTGAAGTCAAGGATGAAGTCGCAGATTATGGCGATCAACATTCCAGACAGGGTTTTTGCTCCGATTGCGCCAAGAAGGTGTTTTCAGAAGATGAGATTGATAAAGAAAGACTACCTAAACTCATTTGAATTGTTGTTTCGGGAATGGAGCTCCGCGGATTTCCCGAAACGACCAAATCCCGTGGGGCACAAAGCTGCTTAATTTAACGGCATTGACCATTAATCTCCTCATCAAGCTCAGTGGGCGAATAATCCACGACGGAAATGTCCGTGTCCTTTAGCGAGCTCCGGGTGGGTTTCCACTTCGTGGAAACCCACCATTTCTAGTCTCAAAAAAATAATGGTGGGTTTCTACCGCTCTACCCACCCGGAGCGAGCTCAAAAAAATAATGGTGGGTTTCACTACCGCTCTACCCACCCTACGCCCGCTTGTCCGGCAAATGCGACCGCTTGTCGGAAAAATTGTTGAAAGGGCTGGCGGTTGCGATATTATTCCGCTGTCGGACGAAAGTTAGGTTTTTTTGAGCCCAGGAGCTTACTCCTTAGGCGCAACCGAAACCATATTTTGTGGCTTTGGCGTTTCAAAGTAAGAGCCGACCTTAAGTTTGCGCGTTAGTTTGACTAACTTAACTCAACGGGATAAATCCAATGTTAAAAAAAATTTCGGTTTCCGCGGGCTTGCTTGCTGGCTCGCTCTTGTGTTCCGGCAGCGCGTATGCCTTGTATGAGGTGTCAATCACAAATAACTACGCCGGCGCGGTGACTTGGACGAGTCCCCTCGGAAAGGGCAAAACAACAAATCCTGCACAGTACCGGGGTGATTTCTCAATTTTGGTGCAGGGCAAAGGTGTTGTTGTGGCCAAAGATGCCGGCCATGGTGCAGGCGGCGGCTATGCTGGTTGCGGGGATTGGGGTACTGTTATTGCTTACCGGGGGGAGCGCTACGGTTTCTACTACGGCGGTTATGGCATGCTCCACATTACGATCAACCCAGATGGGAGTCTGACACTATCGGGCGGAAGAATCTACCCCCGTGATCATAAGTGTGGCCAGTGGCCCTAAAATCGCAACGTCAGCTTGGTTTCCCAGTTAGCCATGAGCCTGCTCTAAATCCTCGCTTTCGATAGCGAGCGTAGGGCGCGTCCTACGCACTGTATTTCCGCGACCCTTGCCCCGATGCGGGGGACGCGGCCCACGCTCCAGCGCGTGCTCAATTAGTATCCGAACCGTCAGCATATCGGTTTTCGAGTTATCCGTCTGTCCCCCGAGGCGAGCTGGGTGGACTTCCCATTGAATCACCTATTTTGTAACATATGGAATTTATAAAATTCATCCATCGCTCCCTAGCGCCGTATCGCTACAGCTTTCATACCAGTATATGCTTGGGCTCTAAGTGCGCCGAATGCTTCTATCCCAAAGGGAGAAACGAGCGCTGCTTTGCTGACACAAGTTCCTTGGCTTGAAGGATTACCGCAGACCAACAGCTTTCAAGTTGCCCCTTTGAAATGGGAATATATTCCCGAAAAAGAACGGCAAGACGATCAGAAATTTCGCGCAGTATGGGCAAGTTATTTTGTCGCACTGTTAAAAAAATTGCAACTCAAAAAGGCTTTTCCTGCACCAGAAACCATTAGGAACGATCCTGAAAAAGCACTTAATCTGAATGGAAGTCCGGATTTTGCCATTTTATACCGAGAGGGTATGACACCTCGGCACCAAGCTGGCCCTGGTTTTTGGCCGGGTGATCGCCACCCATTAGCTGAACAGATTGAAAAATTACTGGCACCGATGCTGGTTTTCACTGAACCACCCACAAGGGTTAAGTACCGTTTTCCTAAACTGTCAAATCCCTTTTTTGAAAAAGAAGGAAAAAACAACAGCAATGGGCAGTCTCAACTCTATAAAAAACGCCGTAGTCTGATTGGAGAGGCTGTTGGCAAACAACTCACGCTTGAAATCCGTTACCAATCCCAAAAGGTGCGTGATGAAATTATTGAAGTGATATGCGACTATTTGGGGACTACGCCTGAAACTCTTAAGAAAACATGGAAAACAAAAGAACTGACTCTAACGATTAAATCACAACTTTTAGGGGAAATAGGCGATAACTTAGAAATCGACTACGATAATAAAAAGGTTAAAGAACATCTTCACCAAGCGATTTATAAGCGGGTTGAAGAGATAAAGTCGAAAGCGCCACAACATACCAATACAGGCGCCATTGCTACACTAATTGAACTCTCCGGGGCAGATGTTTATATAAAACAAAAAATACCTGAAGAAGACCCCAAACATGCGCTTCGCATTGGTTTTGCCCATAGAAATCGCCTTACTCAATTTGTCACACCTGATACAGCAAGCCTATCCCACCGCGCCAAAGCCAGTTTCTTAGATATCCTCCGCCAACTTGGTGTACAAGCGGATGAACCAAATGTTCCACTGAAAAAATTACCCACTCCTCTTAACTATGTGGGTATCTGGCTCATCAAGCAATACGCTAAAAGCAGTGCCACTCGCACTCAACAGATGTTACCTGCTCTTGTCTATCTGGCTTCAAACAGCACTGAAATCAAAGCCACTGCGCCCGGTTTAGAATACGGTTGGCTACCCTACCCAAAGGCACTTTTGAAAATTGCTCAAAAACAGAGTGCTGGCTTTAATTATAAAGGTAACATAATGACTTTCATCAAGGACAAACTGGAGAATGATGTCATTCCCTGTGGTGATACACTATTGCTTTGTCATGCCCAAAATTTGCGTAGCAGATGGAATTGGTTGAAAAATCCCAACCTGATGATGGATAAGCTGGCATTTGATAAAGAAACACCTCAACCTGTTAAAAATTGGGACGGTTTGAGGATAGTGCGTATCCGTAGTAGCCAAAGTCACGAAACGCCGGAATGGTATGCCCAGAAAAACGATGACGTTAGTTTTTCTAAGGGGTTGTTCAAAATAACAGAGCGGGTGTTTGCGAGCACCTATAACAAACCAAAGCAGTTTCAAAAAATCAGCACTGATCTTTCTAAAATTTCTACATGGACGAATAAAAGCGGGAAAACATATGATGCCTCACCCCAGACTTATGCTTGGAATCCGGAGCTATTTGAACTGACAGTGGCATGTATCCAACCCGGTGATGAAATATGGCAATGGGCGGCTGTGGCTCACGAGCTACGCAATATTGCCATTCATCACGACGAACCAACAGCGTTACCGCTACCTCTTCATTTGGCAAAACAAGTCGGAGAATACACCTTATCTATCGAAAAACAGCTTGAAGAAGCAGACGAATTAGAAGATGAGCAACTCGACTCTGCGTGGAAACAATTTTAAATGTTTGCTAACTGATTGAAGCTGGCGCAATGCCATTAAGTTAAGCTATTCTATGAGGTTTGTTTGATTTGAGAGGTTTTTCTTGCTGGACGGGGTTTGCAACCCCGTCCGTAACGTTAAATCCCACTATTTCCGCGATCTAAAACGTTACGGACGGGGTTGCAAACGTAGGCGATAAATCGCCTACTACGAACGGGCAATTCCCCTTAACTTAATGGCATTGACGCAGAGCGTGGGAACGAGGACATATTGCTAATACGGTTACTAAATAGAGGTTTTTAAAAATGCTTTCCAAAGATTTTTACGACATCATTGATAAAGAGTTAAGCTACATCATCGAAAAATATAAAAATGATCCGGAAATCAAAAAACGAGAAAATTCAAAAACTGGGCAAAAAGCTTATGCCTTTCTTATCTGGTTTTTAGAGTTTTATGGTAAAACTACTAATTATTTGCCTTATATCACAGAGGGTAGTAGTGATGGCTCTTGTGATATTATTTTTGATACGCTTGATAGTCGAGGGAATGCGATTTTTTACGTCATTCAGTCAAAATGGAATAATCGCAATAATGCTTTGAAAGAGATAAGCGCAAAGGAAGTGGGATATGCTTTAAATAACTTTAGTACGATTATGCGCGGATATAAAAAGCAGACAAATAACGAGCACTTCAATAAAAAATTATCTAAATTACAGAGTCACATTGAAACAAATGGACAAATTAAATTTATCGTTCTTTCTCTGTGTCAAGCTAATACCAGCATTGCTGATAATATTACCAGTTTTGAGGATGAATTCAAGCGTACTCGGCTAGAATTTATTGATATTAACCGTATTAAGCGTGATTATATTGAACGCGAATATAAGCAGATTATGCCGATTAATCCGTTGGAGTACACTTATGATCCAGAAGATACCCCAGTCATGCTAAGCGTTGAACGCCCAAAACGTAATAATGGTAGTTTTATTAAAGTTGATAAACCTTTTGATGCTTATATTTTTTTGGTCAAACCAAAAACCATTTTTAATTTATTTGAAGAGTTTGGTTTGAGTTTATTCTTTAAGAATGTTAGAAATCCAATATCTGAGTCAGATATTAATCAACAGATAGAGAAAACTATTATAGAGAATCCTGATTATTTCTGGTACTACAACAACGGTATTACAGCGATTACCGATGATTTGTCGGAAATTAGCGCACGAGCCAAACAGTTTGAATTATCCGGCTTACAAATCATTAATGGCGCACAAACGGTTCATGCTATCCATTCTGCTTATAAAAAGGCGACTCGAAGACAACAGGCTAATATGGATAAAAAAGTGTTGATCACTTTACGTTTGCTCCAATCAGGCGGTAAAGATTTTGATTTACAGGTGACACGTTATACTAATTCACAACACCCGATTTCAGATCGAGATTTTCATGCTAACGATGAAGTACAAATCCGGCTCCAAAATGAATCTTTTAATACTAAACTTTGGTATGAAAAAAGACGGGATGAATTTAGAGGTGAAACGCCTGATGGTATTGGAGTAGTACCTAATTTTGCCTTTGCAAATGCTTACTTGGCGTATGAATTACAGTCTCCGGTGAGTGTAAATAGTCAAATGAAAGGCGGGAGTAAAAATCTGCTTTTTTTATCTCATAACGAGCAGACTAGCGGTTTGTATGAATTGGTTTTTAATGAAAATACCAAGTTTGAAGATATGTTGTGTTCAATGTATCTACTGATGCTTCTAGCATCCGATGGTGATTTTGATAAAGTACAATCAAGTCATCTTATCTATGTATTAGCTTTATTTAAGGTCATTTTTTCAAAATATATGGATAAGAAATATACTCATGTTCCGCCAATCAATAAGAAAGTAAAAGAACTTGTTGAAAAAGGTGAAACCACTATTCTGTTAAAAGTATTTCAGTTTATTCAGGTTAAGGTGACTGAATTTATTCAAGTGTCAGAAAACCAAGAAGTTTCAGAAAATTTTATGATTTCTAAAAGCCACTATGACACAATGAAAGAACACTTTGCTAAAATGGATGTGAGTATAGATGATATTGATAATTTCAAATAAATGTATAGTCATCCAGATAAGTTTTAGCCCAAACCTCAGAGGTTTCCAAAACCTCGCTCGGTTTAAAACTATTTATTCATCTTTTATTCAGTTGTTTCGGGAAATCCGCGTAGCTCCATTCCCGAAACAACTGAGGTTTAAAACTATTTATTCATCTTTTGGAGTCTAACAATGATTCAATATTCAGATTATATCAAACATATATCAACGCTTGCTTTTAGTATGGATGTTGTTGACGAAGCGAGACAAAAATCATTAACACAAGCGCTTGTGATGCCAAAAATTGAAAAAATTATGCAGGATTTATCTCTCATGCGGGATGATTTTGATCAAGCCTTTTATAAAAAACACAAGCAAGAAATTGAAACGAAAAAAAATAAAAATATTTATGGCCATATAGATGTGCTTGATTATCCCATTGGTTTTTGTCAATTAATTAGAGATGGGTTATTTGATAAATTTGTACAACTGGATGTCATAAAACAGTTGATACAGCAGGGGGTGATTTGTAAGAAAGTTTATATCATTCTGGATGATCGCTATTTCCAAAATGCCATTCAATTAGGCTATTTACTCATTGATGTTGCCAATGATACTGCCAATCCAAATGAGGCGCGAATCTATTACAAATCATTTGACGATCTCAATTATCGCAATTTTTATTGCTACGATAAATATTTTCAAATCGCAGAGAAATATCTTAATTTGAAATTTTATCCTAATCGACTCTTGCCGCAAATATATAATATATACCCGGTATTTGCTCTTTCAGCGGATGGTATTTGTAGTTTATTTCTGCATCAAGAAATTATTTTGTATAAAGATATTTCGATGAATTTCAAATTGTCAGAGGATTTTAAACGGAGTAGTTCTTTTAATAATAGAGTTTTACCTGCTCCTTATATACCATACATAAAAAAACTGGATATAGAGGTGGCAATGGGGGGGGTAAAGAATATTGTCAATCGGTATTTTGCGGATAATAATCCAGAAACTAAAGAATACTTCAGTGAAATTTTACAGCACGAAATTGAATTTAATATAAAACAATTGCAATTCATTTTCGCGTTATCTGTCAGAAAACCTCCGGCTTTTGTGATAGAAAAACTGAGAGAAGAAAAATTAATTCCCCAAAATCGCTAACTACAGTAGGCGATAAATCGCCTACTACGAACCAATGCAATTAAGTAGGGTAGGGAGCCAGCGAGCAGCCGGACTGCTTTTCCAACACCCCCCCACCGTGCGTGCAGCTTTCACTGCACACGGCTTTCCAGCACAAAATGTGTCTCTCAAGAATCCTTACGGATTCTTGAGTTTAACTCCTGTCATTTTTCAGGCATTCAAAGAGACTCTTCTTTATCCCTGAATCCTTACATATATTGTGCCTGACCCCCTTCGTATCGGTTATACTACTACGAGGTCTCCGTTACCATACCGGTCTCCCGGCTTAGGCAATCCCGTATTTACACAACACAGACGGGTACGTGAAC
>Ga0209780_1002559_pt1 | contig 12993 bp, 10 predicted proteins | sample WorMetexBAHAMAS2_FD_187384 | JGI IMG/M metagenome (GOLD analysis project Ga0209780, IMG submission 187384) | Marine gutless worms symbiont microbial communities from Max Planck institute for Marine Microbiology, Germany - Inanidrilus exumae... | ecosystem: Host-associated > Annelida > Digestive... | reverse complement strand
CCGCCGCCATCGTGGATTTTCAAAATTTCAAATTTTTAACAGATTAACAAAAGGGTCGAACTGCATCATCATGTCAAATTTCGTCAAAATCACTCGAAGCGCAGCTGAGATATGGCAATTTTTCGATTTTCCAACATGGCAGCCGCAGTCATCTGGGATTTTTGAAATTTCAAATTTTCAACTGTTGGATGTGTCAAGAGTGTCGAACTGCGTCATCTTGCCAAATTTCATCGAAATTGCTCGAACCACGGCTGAGATATGGCGATTTTTTTATTTTTGAAGATGGCGGCCTATCTCGGATTTGTGAAATTTCAAATTTTTAGAGGTCGGAACAGTCCATAAGGTCGAACTGCATCATTGTGCCAAATTTCGTAGAAATCAAACCGTGGCCGAAATATGGCGATTTATCGATTTTTCAAGATGGAAGCTGCCGCAATGTTGGATTTGTGAAATTTAAAATTTTTAACGGTCAGAGCGGTCAAGAGAGTCAAACTGCGTCATCATGCCAAATTGTGTCGAAATCGCGCAAACTGTGGCCGAGATATGGCGTCGTTTGAACCATCATGTGTGAAAATCCGTCGACGGGTGACTTCCCAAAAGGGGCACAAATAAAAATAATTTTGGTTATATTTCACCCATGTGCCCAGAAGCCCCCTCGTGGACGAATGTGCACCTAATTTGGCACAGCTGTAATGGTCGCCGACGTAATCACCCGTGAAAAATATTTTATTGATCAGTTGAGGGGTGTAAATTCTGCAGGGAATCGAAAATTGCCATTTCCCATTGACAAAGCCAGTCGCTGTTAACACATGGCTGGCGCTACCACGCAGCCTGTGTTGAAACCTACATGGCATAAAACCTAATTGGATACGCATCTAATAGGTTACTGTTTTTATTGATACAATTGGTTTGGTGACAGGAACGGGATTCATTCTGTAAAAAACAGCTGCAGAAATCTCAGCATTAAGTTTTTTAAAACCCAACTTAACTTGGATAACTCTGAAAAGATTAAACCAGTGAAACAAAAAAAACGAAATGTACTAGTACACTGTGTCTCAAAGACCCCGGTTACATTTTCAAGTAACATCAACAAAAGTGACCCAAATAATAATTTTCAGTTACAGAAAATCATCAAAGAGTGCTATGGAGTGTCATATAGTATCTCTGTCACAGCTAAGCTTATTGACCAAGAACTGATTATATGAGTGAAATTTTCAGCGAACTCACAATCGCTTTGCCTTTTCAAGTTTATTACACCTCTTCCTTAATATTTCGCAATCTGTAAAATGTACAACAAACAGATTCACAACATTAATTACAGCACAACTTTTGCATACAAGAACTCACTAGGAGATGAGATAGCGAACGTGAACTGGTTTACAAAGATATCGCACACGTACTTCAAAATACCAAAAAAGAACGTACTTCGTTTAGCAAATTAGGTGATAGCTAGGCAAGTACTGTGCATTGAGTCTTGAATTTATAAATCTGCTACAGAATTTCCACCTTGCAGTTATAGAATATTTATACCTCACTGACTTGCAGTAAGCTCACTGACGAATAACAGGATGTTCGAGAACCAGCTTCATGCAGCTGGTGCTCAACTGGCCTTGGTCATATTGAACAAACAGCATAGAGCTATAATTAGAGTTATAATTCGTCAGTCATACCCTTGGCCAGAGGTTGCATTCTACTGAGCCCTACTGTTATGTCTGATTTAATTTTCCATTTTAGGTTTCCAATAAATTTCTGTTATCTGCAAACTTGGCCTAGCCATCTCGTGAAATCACTGGCGGATTTAGGCGGCCCATGGGGCTATGCCCCCCCCCCCCAAATGCCAAGACCCTGGTTGCCATATTGCTACGTGTGTCTCGATTCTCAGTGCATTCAGTGTCTTGGCCCAATTTGGCCACCTCCAACTATACAGTCTAGATCTGCCAGTGCATGCCATTGTCCGCATGCACTAAACGGGTTGCAGTGTATCTGGAGACACACTGCAATATAGACTCGAACAGAGCATTTCCCACTGGCGTACTCGACAGGTGACAACTGTTGACTTATTTACTGACACACAACCTGTTTAGTTCCTGCATTCGACGATATCCAGTGTCACGCGCCTGCAACTGAGTGATGCCAGTGTACTCTATCGTGTGACTTATTTTCAGTTTCCAATTCAGTCAGCTTTTGTTCAATATATCGCTCTCGAGGCCGCACCAGCAGTGCAGTGTACTATTGGTTGTAATACGCAATATAGGACATCGGACGTTGCCGAAAATTTGGGTAGGTACCCTCCCTGTGCGGAGCATATAGACCATTGATGCTAACTTTAGTAATGTTAACTAGGCCTAATACTAATAGTATTGCTATTCTATTGATTTTCATGGTATATAATATCTATAAAGTGTAAAAAATTATTGTTGCATTTACTGGTTTATTATAGAAATAGTTGGATACTAGCAGAAAGTCGCCCGTTGGGCGGCTATGATACTCATAAAGGTATAATAATTATTTAAGTAACCTACGTTACGTCCAAGTAATTACTATGAATAACAGTTGTTTCATAATTGTCTGGCGTGACGCATGAAAAGACTTAGATAGCTCAGTGCTATTCTGTCTGACGAACTCCCATTGCATAATTCCGCTTTTATAATACATATCAAACAGTCATAGTCGCCGATCCCATGTGACAACAGGAGCGGCTGTGTAAGCCTATAAAACGTTTTAAATTGCAAGGTCGCCAGGGCTTTGCCCCGGACCCCATTGTGGGAGCTTACAGCGCTCCCCAAACCCCTTATCTGATGGGGAGGGGAACATCCCTTCCGAAAGAAACAAGGTCGGATCCAGAAATATGGATTATGGGGGCGTGAAGGGGTGGGGTTGTACCCCTCTCCAGTGGGGGTCACGGGGCTATGCATCCAGAAAATTTTTACAAATTGAATGTGGTTCAGATGCAATTTTAGCATACTTTCAGTGTAGTGAAACGTTACTGTGAAGGACTGAAAAATGGCGGACCACTTTTTGCGTCGCATATTAGTAGGAAAAAAACGTCTATCTACACGACGAGACAATCACAGACGTGGTAGAGTGTCTGCTGGGCCTGCCGATACTGCCAGCTCATGATATCGTCGGTGCACTGCGGGATATCCACATCACCATTGCTATACCAACGGATCACACAGCCGTGATGCAGCTTCAGCAACTGGTGGCGTACATCAAGCGCCAGTCGCTTGACCGGCGTTTTGTACTGTCTGATGCTTGTAGAGACGCAGAACTTGTCAGTACTTTTAGGAGTAGATTAAAGACAGAACTGTTTAATGTAGCTTATGTTACCCAACTTGTCTAGTCATCGCCACCATGCGCCTCTGATTCGCTTGCGACGTATGGCGCTATATAAATGTGTTTTTGATTTGATTTGATTTTTGATTTGATTTTGCCGGTCCAAATCGCGTCTGTGTTCGTCATAATCGGGCGCGGACGAACACCCTCGAAAGTTACCACTCTCGCCTGCGTCGGAGTATTCAAGTTAGCCACCTGAACCTGTTCAACTACTTAACGCACCTACAGAATGTCACGTCGACAAAACGGCAGACTTTGCAGCGCCTGAAACGCGGCATTAGAATACGTACACCAAAGAAAAGGATAATTCTTTAAAATGTCACCTGCATCAAGGCATGCATGCATCCCGCGCTATGATGCCGGAGCATACTGTAAACTTCAGTTTTTTATGCGCCATAAGCGACAGCCTCGGGATATACAGCGCCGGGTTTCTCGCTGAGGTCAGCGACGACGACGACAACGCCGGCATCAACGTCGACGAGCAGCAGCAGCAGCAGCACAGTGGTCCAGCTACGTGAGCCACAGCAGCAGCTGATGCCACGTCGGCAACATGTAAAGTCTGCCTCCCTGTCCGTCATTTTCCAGTCCGTCATTTTCAGTCGCCCCACCCAAACGTTTCAGCGACGCTCAAAACTTGATTGAATACGCAGTCAATCAGAGACTTTTTCAGTAAATGATAAATATTTTAAACAAGAAGCTCAGCTACCGCAGAGAGACCGTGCGACGCACTATGTTAGTAAATTCGTGCTATGTTTCACTAGGTATGGGAGTTAGTAAGGTTTCAAACAGCAAAAGTGACATTCAAGGTCATTCAAGGACACTGGCAACGGTGCCATTCGATAGGCCGCATACGATTTCCTATTAGTCTTCCATTGCAACTATGTCGCTATCCTGCACAGTTTCCGAGATATTATGACTTCTTTCTCAAAATTCAGAGGTCACGTGACTCTCAACACATCCCTTTTGGGAGTAATAAATCACGCATGCACTCGTACTCCTCTGTATCAATCAGTACACGAAATTTGAAGAGAGACCGCGTGACGCACTATGTTAGTAAATTCGTGCTGTTTCACTAGGTATGGGAGTTAGTAAGGTTTCAAACAGCATAAGTAATAAATCACGCATGCACTCGTACTCCTGTGTATCAATCAGTACACGAAATTTGAAGTGTCTAGCTTCACCAATTACAAAGATATGATTGGGGGTGGTGTGTCACCATAGGCTAGGATTTAATAGTCTACCTGCATGCAAAATTGGACGGTTCTAGCTTCAGCCGTTATAGAGATATCATTGGTGGCGTCAAAATCTAAAGTGGGTCATGTGACCCTGACCACACCCCATTTAAGGTATATTTGTCATCCTTATGCTGGGACTTGATACAGCCTACATGCATGCAAAATTTGACCACTCTAGCTTCAGCCGTTCCGGAGATATGGTTGCTGCCCACCAACATTTAAATGCTTCACTTGACCTGACCATGCCCCTTTCAGGGATAGTTTGCCATACACGGGCTAGCACTTGCTACGATAAACCTATCTGCCAAATTTGAAGTATCTAACTTTACCCACTACGAAGACACAAAAGCCGGTACACAATACTGAAAATGGGGTGGTTTGGGGCAGTTAGGGTCACTGAAGGTCACTGGAAATAGCATCAATCGATAGAGCGCATACGAGTTCATATTAGTGTTCGAATTTGAAAGAATCTCGTCACGTGTTTATTTGTGCTAAAAGTACACTGCAGCAAAACATTTACTGTAACATCTTTTAAAGCATCGTAGCCTGTCGCAGAAATGCCTAAAATCCAGTCTATTTATAAGTAATGTGCATCGGCGAAGATGATCAGGCATATAATTTATTGTTTCATACTGTACTCATGCAAAGAGGCTAGATGCCTGCGCCCATAATCAGTATTCGTGTATTACTGATTGCACCTAATTAATAAAGTACAAAATAGTGGAAAATTACATGCTACGATAAAGAATTCATTAGTTAAGTCTTACATACTTAAGATAGCATCGCCGCCTGGCGAGTGCCAACAATGCCCAATATCATGAAGCTGGTGCTCAACTGGCCATGGTTATATTGAACAAACAGCAGCAAGTAATCGAATACTGATAAAAATTAGACTTACACTCCTATAATTCTAAACTGTTGATATCATGTATATCGTATCATCGGAAGTGATATATCGCTAAAAACTGCTGCTTTGGGCTACATTTCTGTGGCAGAATGTTTACGTTTATCCAACCACTTTTACACAATGCGCCCCAAAAGCTACCAAATTCGGTGAAATAAAACAAAATAAGGGCCATTTCGCTGTTCAAGGTCATTCAAGGTCACCGATTTTGGTACCAATCAAAAGCTTATATACGACTTCCTATTAGTGATTAATACTGTACTAAATTACCTCCTATCTTGCACTGTTTCAAAGATACAGCATTCCATATGTCCAAAATCGCTATATTTGGCAACCCCTCCTGCGATGGAGGGGTCCCTTGGACGATCTCCGTGAAATTTTCTGTGGTTGTCAACGGATGGCCAAAATATCAAGTGGCGAAGAAACATTGCAGATAATTTCAACCGGCTGAGTAGGGCGAACAAACGTTACAGACGACAGACAAACGAATGGGCAACAGCATATAGTGAATGTGAACGTGAAGTCACGTTCGCTAAGAATGATTGCATACCACTAAATAGCAAATATGCATAGTTTCAGTGAAAAACGAAACTGGGTCATGCACTGCATGTGCATTATAGCGATATGAAATTCTTCTATGAAGGACCGATTTTGCTTAAATTTACTTCTTTACCATAAAGTCGGACAGAATTCAATTTCCGTTTATCAAACGGCATAATTGTGAGTGACTATTTCAACATCACTCGCAAACTAAACTATAACATGAACAGAGAAATTTGATGATTAATGGGAACAAGTAGCTCAGCTGAGCTGGAGTGACACTGTGGTAGGTCTTCTTGACAGACGTCTTACCACACGCAGGTTGGTGTTGAGCATATGCCACGATGGCTTTGTGATCACTCCTGACAATGGACTGGATCACACGCACTGAACTGTACTGCTTATCAGATACATAGATCCGATCCAGTACGTTGGCGCCACGCGTCGGTTGGCTTAACCTAAGGTCGTGAAAGTTTGTAAACAGATAGGCTAGATATCAATTCTAGCAACAAGATGACATATCACCAATAAAAGGGGCATGGTTAGTCAGCGACAGCTGAGCTAATTGTATATATATATATAAGATAAAGCCCTCACTCGACGTCCCACCGACCACTTTAGCAATATTTTAGCCAACTGTGAACGTTTGATTGACTGTTGCTCATTTCCAATTTAGACCTGCATTTCAACCACGAAGGGCTATCCAATTCCCAGCAGTTGTTAAGCTCTGTTTTCCTCCTAAAACTTGAAATTTGACCATCAAACCTGACCTACAGTGTCAAGGGAATCAATGCACCAAATATCAAATGTCAAAGGGCATTTAGTTCAAAAGTTAAATTGTACAGAGACAAAAGCACAGAGTTCATCAATTGCTGTAGCTGTTACCAAAACCCTAAATGTGACAATCTCTACTTTACATCAACATTCAATGAACACTACATACCATTAACAACGCATAAGTGAGCTTGATATATTTCTTTCAGCAAAGAACACATGTCAGGTCCTTTAGCACTGGTGTGACAGTCACTACATAACAATATCATACACACATGCACATATATATTACACATCGTATCCGGAAAATATCAAACTAAGACCATCAATGTCGGCCCAGAAGTGGAAATATAGCCATTTCTGCACAGGCACCATGACAAAATGGTTAAATTATTAGAAAATGTATCTTAATCAAGCAAATATGCTACGTCCCATCATTTCTGCACATGCACAGGAAAAATATGACAAAATCATTAGAGATGTGGTCAAATCAAAATTCATCACCTATTTTAAGTTCCTGGAATTGTAGAATCGTACTTAAATCTGGTAATAAAAATGCAAATATAAATGCAAACAAGAATCTCCGCTACCACACAGAGACCGTGATATATCAGTTCCTATTAGAGGCCTGCAGTAGCAACGACCCAATCTGGCACCATTTCTGAAATATTACCACATTAACAGTGTATCTGACTGATTGTGACCTTAAGAATTCCTTCATTTCTGAAAAGATAGTTGAAATTATAAGCCACGTGAGCTTTCCAATTTATGTGTAATCATATCGTAGATAATTACATGCCACATTACCCGAGGTAAGGGAGTCATATAGGTCTCAAACAACAAAAGTGACCTTCAAGGTCATTCAAGGTCATCAGTAATAGTGCCATTCGATAGGCCACATGTTACATGTGGCCTTAGTCTTCCATGGCAACTATGTCTCTATCTAGCACCGTTTCCATGACAGTATCACTTATTTCACAAAATTAAAGATGTCACGTTCACATGACCCAGAACATATCCCTTCAGGGTAATCTATCATGCATGCAATACTACTTCTCATGAAATTTGAAATGCCTAGTACCACTGGTTCCAAAGATACAATTGGAGCTCCAAAATTTATATAGGTTATGTGACCCCAACCACATCCATTAGAGGAAGTTTGTTATCCCAAGGCTAACACTCAGCCTAACACTTGACCTACTGTGTACAGAATTTGGTGACTTACACTTCAGCTATACTGAAGATATGATTGCAAAAGTCAAAAATTACAAGTAGCTCAGCTGTCGCTGACAAACCCGCGCGACGCGCTGCACCATGGCAAACGGCTAAAATCACGTGACCATAACCACGCCCCTTTTCTGGGTGATATGTCACCCTGTTGCTAGAATTGATATAGCCTACCTGTATACAAAATTTTATGACTGTAGGTTCAGTCATTCCAGTGATTCGCTTGGAGCCCCAAAAAATTTTTAATTCATCACGTGACCTATCTGGCATGGTTTATCATCAATAGGCTGTCACATGCACATTCGCATAAGGCAATGCAAAATGTAGAAACTAAGGTGGTTTAAGGTGGTTAGGGGTCACCCAAGGTCATTGGCAACATAACCATTCGAGCACATACAACTTCCTATCAAATTTAATAGAAACTATGAGTCTATCCTGTACAGTTTTCCAGATATTATCGCTTATTTTCCAAAAGTTAAAGAGGTCACGTGACCGTGACCACTCTACATTCAGGGACAGTTTGTCGTCCATAGGCTGGAACTTGCTATGATCACCACGCACACCAAATTTAAAGACTCTAGCTTAAGCCATTCCAAAGATATCTTAGGGAGACTAAAAGTTCAAAATGGGTCACATGACGTGGCCACGCCCACTTCAGAGACAGTTTGTCATCTGTAGGCTGGGACCTGCTATGTTCAACCCACATATTAAGTTTAAAATGTCTACATTTACCTGCAACAAAATAATGAAAGGCAACACCAAATGTAAAAATTCTCGTTTTGAATCACCCTTTGGCGGACTTAGGGGTAACGCAATGTAAGGTGCCCTATGACATGCCATCGACATCTGCTCGGTCCTTTCTATACACATCATACCCGGTTACAATAGCCAGGCTATCAGGTATGTTCGCATGGAGCCAAGTCTCAACCAATATAGCTATATCAATTTGATTGTCAAATATAACTTCAGATAGAGGAATGATGTAGCTACAACTTTGCCACTGGAAGTATTCACACACAGAAACTTTGTAGCAGACTTCTTTAGACAGAAGTTAAATTTCACTGACAAAGACAGCAAAAGCGCGTTTTGTGCCACCCGTTGTGTAACGTACTTGGTTCATCTACGGCTCATTGGAAAGTGCGTAGTCGAGTTCCTATTAGTGCTAACTAAACTTTTTTCGCTAGATCTCAGGGTTGAGGCGTGGTGTTTGAAAGGGGGTTGGGTCACTTTGAGCACAAATTTCCGAGGGAAGGGGGTCGCCCACCAACGTCAGAAAAATACATTCACTGAGCTATCACGTGGTGTCGTTTGCCTGATCCTACATTTAGCCATTTTGATACAATACCGGCGTGTGGCAGTCGAACACACACGCAGACACACACGCAGACACACGACAAGGTAATACCTGCGCATAGCTAGCACTGCTCGGGTAAAAATTTGGCAACTTTAGGTTCAGCCATTCCAGTGATATGACTGGAGCCCTCAAAATTATTTAATGGGTAACATAACCTGACCACGCACCTATCACCGATGGTTTGTCGTCCATAGGCTGTCACTTGCACATTCAACCTGTGCATTAAATTTGCAATCATTTGCAGTCTTTGCAATCATCAATTACAAAAATGTATAAGGCAATGCAAAATGTAGAAATCAAAGTGGTTTAAGGTGGTTAGGGGTCACCCAAGGTCATTGGCAACACAACTATTAGATACAGCGCATACGTCTTCCTATTCAAATTTAATAGAAACTATAAAATAAATAATAATAATAATAATAATAATAATTTAATAAAAACTATGTAGACCTTGAAAACTACCTTGTACCATTTTCCAGATATTGTCGTTTATTTTCCAAAAGTTAAGAGGTCATGTGACCACGCCGCTTACAGGGACAGTTTGTCATCCACAGGCTGGGACTTGCTATGATCAACATGCACACCAATTTGAAATCTCTAGCTTAAGCCATTCCAGAGATATCTTAGGGGGACTAAATATTTATAAATTAGCCCCATGCGAGATGACGGTCCACTCTTCGCAAATGACGTTTCTGACAACTTCAAAGTCACGTGGCACAGAATCTAGGACAAATATAAAACATTCGGCCCAATCAAATTTAGATATTGTGCCACAGTTTAAGAATCAGTGGTAAGTTGCCAGCTCCCACTGTAAATAGTGAAGGAGATAGCTTTTAAAAATGGCAGGATTTCTAACTTTCAAGGGCCCGTGACCTTGAGCTTGGATCGAGTCATAATGAATACTGTCGTGCATCACTCATCGTCATGTACCTACATGCCAAATTTCATTTAAAACGAAGAAACGTTTTGTGGACGGAAGGACGTATGCACAGAAAGACGCACCATGCCAAGTTCAAAATCACGGGACACAAAAACTATGACAAGTATCAAAAATCCGGCCCGATCGAATTTAGATATTGTACCCTAGTTTAAGAATCCATGGTCAGTTGCCAGCTCCCATTGTAAATGGTGGAAAAGATAGCTGTTGAAAATGGCTGAATTCCAACTTTGAAGGGCTCCTGACCTTGACCTTGACTGGGTCATACTGCATACTGTCATGCATCACTCATCACCTACACGCCAAATTTCATTGAAATCAAATAAAACTTTTTGTGGATGGACGGACGGACGGACATTTAGACCGGCTTTATTAGGTCGACTCTGGAGTCGACCTAAGAATCCAGAAAATAAAATTTAAATATTGTGCCCTAGTGAAAATGGCCGGATTTCCAACTTTGAGGGGCCCGTGACCTTGTCCTTGAATTGGGTCATACTGCATACAGTCGTGCATCCACTCATTGACCTCTACTACCTACAAGCCAAATTTCATTGAAATCAAAGAAACTTTGTGGACAGACGGACAAACGTACGGACGGACGGACATTTGAGACCAGCTTTATTAGGTTGACTATGTCGAAGACGAGCTTCAGCCATTCCAGAAATATGGTCGATGCCCTCTCGAAATTTAAATCTTTCACGTGACCTGACGAGATATTGGTCGAAAACTGCCATCTTAATCTACCCCACCACTATTTGGCGCCCTCGTTGGTGGTGATCCTGTTGGAATTTAGCGGAGATTTTTGGCATCAGAAAGTAAGAGTCCAAGTACTACCGTATGGCGTTGTTTGTGTGATCTAGGTTTAGCCATCTTTGTAAAACTCTTGACTTTTAACAAACAGACAAACACACAATGACGGCAAGTACTGTGTTAGCATCGTGCAGGTAAAAATTATCCGAGAGCTAGAGGGTCTAAGATGTAGTAATAACTATAGACCAAACTTGACCTCTGTTTGGTCTAAGTCTGTACTTAAGCCCCAGGTCTTAAGTGCTGCTGATAACGCAGCTATAACTGGGAATTCCCAGTCGACGACCGACGAGTGCAACTTAACATTGGTCTTAGTACTAAACGTTACCTAAGACTTTAGTCTAAGACTGGACTTAACTCCAAACTTTGGAGTTAAGTCCAGTCTTAGACCATATTGCCGACATAAGGTCAAGTTCAGACTTAAGTTTAGACTTAGACCTAAATTTAGTCTCTAAGGGCTGGTTTTTCCACCGCAAATTAATCTTCTGTTAACGTTAACAGGAGATTAATTTGCGGCGGAAAAACTGGCCCTAAGCCTTTCAACTTAGATTTAGTCTTTCAACTTAGACCGAACTTGAACTGACATATTATACGGCCATGTAAAAATTAAACTGACATACCTGGCAGTGGCATTTGCTACTGTACTGTCTTCTGACAATTCAAGCTCATTTAACATGTTGGTAAATGGTAATATACCTGGTACAAACAAAATACTGGAAACTATGCACACAAAGCTGTTGGGAAAATAGAGTCGAGTAATATAGCTTAAAAACTACTAACATCAGTCAATAAAGTTGTTCTAATCCAAAAACTGGAAAAAATTGTAAGATAAAATAAACATGATGATACAGGCTATTCCACTAAGTCTAGCAAAAATGACTACAGTGTTTATGCAAAATGTCCTGTGGTTACCCACAGGATTGATAACAGCATATTTTGGGAACATCGTAGCCTACAGCTTCATATCCTTTACCACTATAAGAACATTTTCAGAGTTTCTTGAAGATTCCATGGTGATTTCATGTTTTTAATTTGGTCACTTTCGCTCAACTCAGTCAACTGGAAACAAAGTCAAAAGCAATTAAATGCAGTAGGTGCTTTCCCAACTTTTCTGAGGCCCCTAGCAGCAAAACAATGAAATCTTTGTGTGAAATACACGAAACATGTAACTGGTAGGCCTGTGCGGCAGTATTACAAACAAGCAGCTCAGCTGTCGCTGACAAACCAGGGCGACGCGCTGCATCACGACAAACGGCAAAATTTTAAAACAGTCACGTCACCATAACCACTCACCTTTGTTGGTGATATGTCATCCGGATGCTAGATTTGATATAGCCTACTCGTGTACAAAATTTGACGACTTTAGGTTCAGCCATTCCAGTGATATGATTGGAGTCCAAAATTTTGTAATGGGTCACAAGACCTGACCACGCCCCTATCAGGAATAATTTGTCATCTGTAGGCTGTGACTTGCACATTCAACATGTACCGCCGTGCTCAAAGTGATGTCTGATATCCTCCTTACACTAGATTCCGGTAACCTGGCACTTCTGACACTTCTTGACCTGTCGGCAGCCTTCGACAATGTAGATCATGCCACCCTTATTCAGCGCCTCCAGAAGTCCTATGGTCTTTGTGACGTTGCACTCAAGTGGATCACATCATATCTCAGCGGACGCACACAGTATGTCCGGACATCTGCATCTACGTCCAAGCCGTCTGCAGTGTTATACGGAGTACCCCAGGGTTCGGTCCTGGGACCTATCCTCTTTGTACTCTACACTGCAGATGTACTGCAGCTTGTGAGAGATCATGGGCTTCTGCCTCACGCATACGCAGATGACACGCAGATTCTTGGGGTATGTCGTCCCTTCGCGAC
>Ga0209780_1002558_pt1 | contig 12995 bp, 9 predicted proteins | sample WorMetexBAHAMAS2_FD_187384 | JGI IMG/M metagenome (GOLD analysis project Ga0209780, IMG submission 187384) | Marine gutless worms symbiont microbial communities from Max Planck institute for Marine Microbiology, Germany - Inanidrilus exumae... | ecosystem: Host-associated > Annelida > Digestive... | reverse complement strand
TCATGTTCAGTTTGTTGCATGTACGTTTGTTACGTGCTGTAATAAAGATCAATCAATCAATCAATCAATCAATCAACTATCTCTCATATTCGTATCAAGCAGTAGCATATTATGTGTCTAAACATGGCCTGAGAATATCAGTGGTCTGAAGTTACTTAAAAGTTACAACTCTGAGTATTGATTGCAACAGAGAACATCAACCTCTTTGATCAGGTAGACTTTGCAGCCAACAAACAGACCCATTCGAACAACAGCTCTCACAGCTGCATTCATTCCTTAATTGTAATAACACAATCAATCATCAGGTAGAATTCAATCTGCTAATGTTTAACATACTGGTGCTACAGTATTTGGAAACTATAGTAAACCAGTGTAATGTTTTAGCTAAAGTACAGTAACATCACCAAAAATTTTTTTCTTTAAAGCATAACAAGAATATTAAAAATTCAATCGATAAATTACCTCAAGACATGAAAACCAAAAGAATATTGCCTTTGGCCATACTGTATGTGACTATAAATCTCTTTACTCAATTAGGGTACAATAACACTCCAACTATAGTGTTCTCACTTTGTGACTATGGCCTTTGCTGGGCCACAAGCTATTGAGTAACATAAACCAACTTATATTCTTGGGATCTGATGGTATGACCGTATAAGTAAAACCGAGATAGCTCAGCATACTGGGCTGCCGCCACTCATGGATCTAATTATCAGAAGGTGCAACTGCCTGTTTAGTTTGGTAACGTATAGCCAGGCTTTGGAAGGACACCCCAGAACATCAAGCTCTTCAGCACCAGATCGACATCTCTCTTGGGCATCTTCCTGATCGCACTTGGAAACGTCCCCCAGGTGACCCAAGAAGCAATTGGTTGGATCAGATGATTCGCTCTGACAACAACCTCCCACCTGCTGATCTATGAAGATGTGCTATCCATCGAGGTCATTCTGGGTGACGCAACGGTCCCAACCGACTACGTGATGACGTCAGATTAGCCTGAGTGGCCAAACACATGGCAGTGACATTTGCACCTTGGTTTGTTATATTTTGACTTTTTATTTAGTGAACTAACCATATATGTTATGCATGACTCAGCACTATTATGCCATGTATTACTAATTTTCATTTTTACTGATGACAAGTATACTACCTTGAGAATCACCGCCACTGGTAAAAACTGCAATACTTCGACCTTTGTGTGCATTCTTCTGAACTTGCAATCCCTCAGAACCCAACATTTGAGGCAGATTAGCCATCTTCGACTACCGTATGCAGTTTACTAACCACGATGTTCGCTACATATGGAATAGAAAGTTTCAATCACAAATCATCATCTGCCAATACCTGCAAAAACAAAAACTGAAGGATTACAAATTAATGCAATACCAAACGTAACGTGGTATTGCAATTTGTATTTGTGATCAAAATTAAAATGTGCTTATAGGTGAAATTTTAGCTTTTACAGAAAGGTCCACTTTTTACAAACGTGACTTTAATGCTAGTGCGGCGGTATTTTATGTCATCGCATGTCTGTCTGTCCGTTCGTCCGTCCGTCACAAGCTGGTCTGGCTCCCCTGGTCAGTGTTGGGCCGGCACCAACAATGACAGCTATCTAAATGTCAGTGGCCAATCCACAATAAAGATAGCCTGATGACAGTCAAAATGTCAAAGCGTCCCACACTGAAAACAAGTAAGTCAGTGAAGGGGACTGATATATCCCCACATGCCAATCCTACATCCACACGCTGCGCGATATGTTGCAAACGTGTTTAAATTCCACGAACGGTGCATCTCTATCGTGAAGTTTACGTCGGCGTATCTCTACGGTAATGTTTACATGCGGGTGGGCGTGGCCCGCGCGCTGGCCGATTCGTCCGATTTTGGGCTTCTGGTTTAGCAAAGTTCACAAAAATTTGTGATTCCCTGCCTTGAACGCTGATGAACTGCCGAGCAAAATGTGACGCCGCTAGCTTTATTCTCGGCAGAGAAATCCATATCCGTACAAACACACACAAAAAAAAACACACAAACACACAATAAACGATATATCCACACCTTGCCTATCGGCGTGTGTGGATAATAACACCCACCTGTAAGTCTTAACTGATGCCACTAAGTTTTACCTTTAGCTGTAATCTGTCAGTGTCATAATGGCTCGTTTTCAATTTTAGGCATAGTTGGTGTTCTTAACCATTACAAATTTTCTTATGCCCTGGAATGCACAAATCTGCTTAGGCCTACTTCATTTGAAAATTTTTATTCACCACAAATGCGCCGCCGTCATCGTTAAAGTCCAAACCTCAACCAGTCGCTCATGTAACCTTTCAAACCAGGTACCTTGGATCTGGCGCAGTGGTTGTCAGTGAAATTGGTACAAAGATATCGTCAGATGTTTCTATATCTGATAAACTCAACAACAAAAATAAAACAGAATGTATTATATTATTTCAACAATTCAAGGAATTTCTGATAGTTTACCAACGTGTCACTCATTGGGTGTCAAATTCAATTGCATACTGGTACATTGCATCTCTATAGCGACAACGATAGAGTCGATTACCCTCAGTTATTACTTCACAGCGTAAAGAAGTTAGCGATTTTTAATAAGATTATTTGATATTTTATAACATCACACAAGAAAATAAAAAAATAATGAAAATTACTATAGCAACCACGCAGTGACGTCAGATGTGATTATATAAAAATGTACAAAATAAGCAAGGTTGCCAGAACGGCGTAGAACGTTATGACCAAGAGCTCCAAGAAGTTGGCAAGAACCAGCCCAAAAATAGCCTAACTTACTGTGTTCTCTGAGTCTGAATTCACTGTTATAAACGAGTTATAATGCATAAGCAGCATATACCGGTAAAACTATTTAATGCGCGACTTAATGCGCTATTCTTGACATTTATTTGCTAGTCTAAAGTTAATGTTACCTGCTTCTATAGTGGTCCACGCAGTGGTTAGGCGGAGCCCCCTATTGCCACTCACTTAGGCCACTTAAAATAGTTTATTTACATTACATTATATTATATTGCATAATGCATGCACCTGTGCGCGTCAAAGTACTGATTTTCACTATAACTACAACATATTTTACATATATATACAACGTTTTCAGGAAATGCCAGATCGGTCCTGCACATGGTTATAAGATAACTTATCTTATAACCATGGTCCTGCATGTTCCACCCTGCAATTTTGGTCCTGCGTTTTCTAGTTCTGCATTTTTCACGCATTCTAACTACCACCTCACGGTCACGGCAGAGGATAAACCCTGAAATGACGATTTTGATGAAGATGATAACATCGTCAATACACCATTATCATCGATATTCGCAGCTGCTGCAGCTGTTGGAGTACGATGGCTGACTGTGGATAGCATACTTTGTGTAACATCTGTTGCTAGATTTAATCGCCGGATCGATTTATTACACCCGTCAGTAGGAGAACAACATCAAGATTTTTACTCTATAGACCTTAACTACACCTGCCCGCCGAGCCCTTGAATGAAGCTCATGCACTCCTCTCAATGCGCGCACAGTCCACGGCCTGTTTCAGTAGTCGCCGATGCGCGATCGATATTCGGTCATAACAGCTGCACGACAGTCGAACCTGCGATCTACCCGGTGATAGCTTTTGATTGCATTTTCACAAACTCCATTGGAAACCATAGTATTGATATGGTTTCCAAAATTCCAATGCCATGTGAGTTTTTGAAAATGTAATTGCAGGCTCGACTATAACAGTGGCGCCAGAATTTTCACAAACTTCACAAAATTAATAGCCGTTTCTAACGAAGTGAAAATACGAAAAATTGCCAGAAATATTGTCTTATCATCAAAATTTTCACCCTATAATTTCAAATCAACGCCATGAGAAAGACAGCAATATCAGATATCAAACCGGAAGTAAAAATACCGTCATTGCTAATCGTTTTTTTGTTTTTAGTTTTTCCTTAATTGTTTGTTTATGTGCCGTGCGCTATAGACTAAGCTGGCCATCTCGTCAGCTTCTGAGCGCACGTAAATATATCGTATCGTATCGTATCGTATTGCGTGACGACAAAAAAAAAACAAAAAAATGCATGTTGATCGATAAACTACTCTCACTCTTTTTAGAAAATTTTAGTCTTAGAATTGAATGATGTTGGCCAAAGTTTAAAAGAAAGTTCACAAGTAGCCTTTTTTTACGCATGTGCAGTGAAAATATGGCTAAAAATTGTCTGAAGTGCCAACTAAATCACAACCGCAATTTCAATCATTTTTTCCAGACACGGTGTAGAATAACAACATATAGCAATAAAACTGCAAATATAAATATATTACTCAGCATTACATTGACATTTAGGCAATGTGATAGTGAGTAGTATTACCGTTTAGTATCTTTTTTATGATAATGGCGGTTTTTTATCAGTCGTTCGCTGTTGACATTATGTCATTATACACAGCAGTTGTTATATTTTTGTATTTATATCTACCAGACGCCTGAAACTGTATGTTCCCGCTTCGACAAACTTTAACGACATTTTGTAGGGTCTACAAATTATTCGCATATTGTTCGATTCGAATAATCGAATCTTTCCGCAAAAGAACGAATCCGAGATCCAGTCTCTTCACTACTCGTTCAACGGTCCAATTTTCTATTTATATAGCCTGGTCGAAAACACCGAGTTAAATACTTTACTCTTTGGTCGAAGTATGGCGGTGTTGAGTAAGTTGTATAAAATTGCTGGTGTTAAAAATACAGCTTTTGCTGTTGTTAGTGTTGCTGTGTTATGGTCACTTGCGAGAAAAGCTTCTGCAAATCAGAGACGCAGGTTCTGGCGATTTCATGTTTTAAACATTGGCGATACCTGGCTTCATGCACGTACTGGGTAAAATGCGGGATGTGGGTTTGATGTATGGAAACGGATAAATTCCGGGTAAAAGTGCGGGTAACCCAACTGAAAATTGTTAGAAGCTATAATACGAGACAATGTGATTGAATATCTAGAGAAGTACAGTGTGATTAAAGATTCACCACACGGTTTCAAATCTGGACGGTCATGTTTGTCGAATTTGCTAGTATTTTTTGACCAAATTTCTGAAGTTATAGATATTGGTACAGTAATAGATGTGATGTGCGAAAGCATTTGATATGGTTCTGCATGAGTGACTGTTGTTCAAGTTGCAAAAGTATGGTATCAGAGGAAAGCTGTTGCTGTGGATTAGAAGTTGATTGAATAATAGATTTCAGCATGTCTGCTTAGAAGGCTGGGACCATTACTACTTCTGGTGTATATAAATGATTTGGACAACAGCATCAAAAGATTATTACTAAAAATTGCTGACGGTACAAAAGTCCTCAGAAAGAACTACAGTGAAGTAGACAATAAACAGTTGCAAAAGGATTTATATACACTACCTAAGTGGCCACAGGACTGGCAAATGACTTTTAACAGGAAAACAACAAAATAAACAGGATTAAACAGTGGTGCCAGAATTTTCACTGGAACTTGTAAAGTGTAAAGTAATGCATATTGGCAGACAAAACCATCCATGCATGGAGTATTACGTGGAGGGTCACAAGTTGGAGAAATGTAACAAAGAGAAAGACTTGGGTATAATTGTCTTTGATGATCTGAAGGTTGGAACTCAGTGTAATCAGGCATTTTCGAAGGCCATCCCGATGCTTGGTATATTGACGCGGAATATTATTAACAAAACTCTTCTGATAATGGTTAATCTGTACAAGACACTGATTCGACCGCACATTGAGTATCCAACATTGATTTACCAAGCTAATTCCTGGGTTACAGCATTTGACATATATGAAGAGTGTCTTGAAAAGCTGGGGCTCTGGACACTTGAAGATCGAAGGAATTGTGCAGATGTCTTTGAAGTTTCACTGAGGTTGATTAATAATCACTGCAAATTAGAAGTCAACAAATACCGAGTCGAGTTTCAAATTCTACAGTCGGAGCTTAAAATATTAAACCAAACCGGAGGTGTCTTAAGAAACAGAGAACAAGATGCTGAAAGCATGAGGGTAGAGTATCAGGACAAGGTATTCCCAGCTGAGTAAAAGGGTTTGGGGAGCATCGTGAGAACCCATTGGGGTTCTGCTTATAGCCCTATGGAAAATGGATTTAGTGCATGTGTTGATTGGTAGCAGGCCACTGGTGGCAAAGATTGTACATATTGTCTATCAGATTGTCATCTACTAAAACATTGATTGGTCCAAATGGACTCTGCCCCCGAAACCAATACTTTCTTGTGATGGTGGATGCCTTAAATTTTTGTGAGTGTGAAAATGGAGTATAGTTATCATTTTTACTTTGGCTAAATATACACACGAAGGCTAGGGCACATGTTGGGACATAGGGATTAGGATATTATTACAGTTTAGCATTGTAGTTGATATCATTCTACAGACTACTGTACACATTAATGTGGATTGTTCTGTTGCTACAGTATCTCTAACTTTTTTGGTATTCCCGTTTGTAAGCTGTCTTAACTAGTGATGTGAAAACCGATTTTTTTACAACCGATTATCGGTTTGCCGAAACCGGTGTATTACCGGTAATCGAAACGTCATTTATTATTATTTGGCGGTGCCGGTGGCGAACACCAGTGGGTGTCAAGGCTAAAGTTGTTAATGGGAAACAGACGGATGTCGCAGCTTCGCGTTCTGGCTAGAGATCGAATGAACCGCCAATGTAAAATATAGTAAGCCACGTGCAACGACGTCATATATTCTTCGCCAGTCGCCGGGGAAGACCACCCACAGCGCGCGGCGTCGTCAACTTCAAAGGACACCGCACGGCCAGTTGTCAGTCGTGAGAGTTGTGACGGCAAATGACCGACCGTCGTTGAGATAATTATCGCCGATCTGCGTTGTTTGTCAAAGGCGGACGGGCGCCGTGTCGGCCTATGTGTGTTGGTGAATGCGGTCCCATCAATGCACGTGTGAGATGACTTGGGCCGTCAGCGCCGCTCAGGGGTTACATGATATCGACGGCAAATGCCGTACTGCAGCACCTCACACGCGTAACCAGGGACTAATGGCCAACCTGAGTAATCGAGTCTGTCACGCGCTGAACAGAAAATGCTGGTGAGCTACTATCAAAGGCACGGCCGTATTAGGCGAAGCTTTGTCTACAGCCACTCGTTTGATGGTAGCTCACCAGATGGAGCACTGCAAAGTTTTTTTCTTTAAAAAGTAAACGACACGTTACTTTATGTGACTGACGGCATGTGCTTACTTTACTGTGTAATGGTTATGGGCGGCAGTCATGATTGTTTATTTTGTGATAAATCCGGCACATTGAGGCCGTTTTGAGAGTTCAACAACTAACAACAACATAATGAATCAATGAACAACAGAAACGTAGCATAGTAAAAAAATCAATAATCGGTTTTAAACCGATTGCCGTTTCACAACACTAGTTACGAACATTCTAACAACATCTAGTGAATCAGAATACCTTAGACTCTGTGACGTTAGCTCAAGAGCATTCTGAAGCGATGCTTCACCCTCGCATTGCTTTTCCTTCAATTTCTCCAGGCAAGCAATGTGCTTCTTTAGATTACCTGTCACAAAATCAACAAAACATTCAGTGACATTTACATAAAAGTTACCAAGCACAAAATCAACTGCAAAAACTTTATACACAAATTCAATACAATATTAGCATTGCTCGGTTTTTGGCTCAGTTGCAAAGCATTACGCTTGGTTTGCATGTCCATTAAATAATATAACTGTTGAAAAATGAGCCAAAAATTAAATTTAGAAAAATCCTTGGAAAATATACACATGCAAAAATAGCAAGTTACAAAGACGTTCTATAAAACAGAAACAAGAATTCATGTGCTATTTGTATTTTTTAAGCATGATAAATGCAAAATCATTAAAAATAAAACATTAACAATTAATTAATTATGTTTTTGGCTGCCACCTTTCTGTGAACAAACAAGTGTCCCATCCTGTCTATTCAACCAAGGTGGCAGCAATATGGTTAACAAGTGTGATGAATAAGTCAAGCTGTTATTTCTTGACAGTAGGCAGCAAGTATGTAAGACCAACCACTCATTTCTGACACTTTTGCTGATCGTTTGTTGCATATTGTAATCAATCCAAGTTGACTGATTGGATTCTGGTCGTAGTATTCTTCGATAAATTTCTCCAGCAACTGTGCAGTGCACGACAATCATGTTACTCAATACCCAAGTAAACAGTGTTCTAGACTTGACTGTTCACATTACCAGCATTTCACAGCAAATCCGACATAATTTCAAGCATCTAAATGTTGCCCTTTGTTACAAAGCCATGGTGTATTGTAGACTTTGCCCCAGAGCCTCTGCAGCTTTGCACTGTTTGTCTAGTCATCCACTGTTGTCCGATATATGCCAAAGAAGTCTGTGAGGCATGTGAACATACAGACAAACAGACAGACATACAGATTGCAATACATCGCCCCGTTACCGGTCCGGTCGTGAAGTAAATATGACAACTAAGTCTTATCCACATCTTGCTTTGGTATCAGATTTGATTACCTGCTGCTGCAGCTGCCAGTTCAGCCTAATGTCCTTCAATGTGTCTCTTAAACAGATCAAACACAGCAAGTAATTACAGCCACACCATACGCCATACCTGAGTATGCCACACCTGAGTACGTCATACCTAGCTGAGTGCCTTCTCCATTTTAGTGGCCATCTTTGTGAGCTGGTTGCTGCTGGGTTTTCTTCCTCCACTCATTCCAGAAAAGAGCCTTTTGGGATACATGTTACAGGTTTTTGCGGAAAAACCAACCAACAGTGTCAAAGCACAAAAAACTCGAATTACTGACACCCAACCAGGTAGATGAGTCACCCGTGTTGCATGGTGGCTTAGCAGTAGTGCGTTGGACTTGCGATTTACAGGCCGCAGGTTCAATCTTGACCAGTCCGCTTTCACGTAACATAGGTCAACTCAGCCTTGCATCCCTCCGGGGTCGCCAAATCGAGTACCTGCTTTGGCTGGGGGTAAAAGCGGGATTCTCACCTCTGTCGGATGGCAGGTAACACAGTGTGATCCCATATGGCATCTGAGTTTCCCGTAGCGGTGAAGAGGTAAGTTGATGCTAATCTGCTATACACTGTTTACTTTACTTTACTAACACCCAATCAGGTAGATTATTCACTGCCCTTATCATTTCTTTAACCACCAACAGACTCGTGATCACAGGAGCACTGCTGCATTTACACTGGGTCACTTTATCTGTCACTAAAACCGAACTCTAAAACTTTAGTTTAAAATCAAAGGTTCGCTCTAAGTAAGTAAGTAAATTTATAGAGCGCAGTTATCGTCAAGAACTTCTAACGGACTGAATGCACTAGTATCAAGCGAAGAGGTACGTTTTAAGCAAACGTCTGAAACAGTCACACTGATGGTCGGGAGAGAGTTCCTGACTGTGGGGCCAGACACTAAAAAGGCCTGACAGCCGTATGTGTTGAGCCAGTAGCGAGGTACTGCAAGTAGTTGACGGTTGGCAGAACGCAGGTGTCGCCAAGTGTCAGCACCAGCGGCCGGAATGCAGTAGTCCGACAGGTACGGTGGTGCGCAGCCATTCAAACAGCGGTGAACTGTCACTGTCAGCTTGAAAAACACCCGGTTGGGGGCGTCAAGCCAGTGAGGTTAGTCATGTAGTATCTGACCCAGGCCGACCCACTTCCAAGTGCCGGTGACGACACGTGCAGCAGTGTCCAACACACGCTGTAACTTGTCCGTTAATGTCCTTGGTGCACCAGCAAGAACAGCGTTGCAGTAATCAATCCATGAATTCACAACGGCATAAACGAGTGTGGCCAACGAGTCAGAGTCCAACGACTGCTGGAGATGTCGGAGTGGACGAAGTCAGTAGTAGCAGCCCGTGCAGATGCGAGACGTGGTGATCAACTCAGATCAGAAGAAATGTCGACGCCGAGCAGACGAACATGGCTACAGGCAGCGACAATATCTGCGCTTAGCTGGAGTACTGGATACCTGCTACTAAGTGTGCCGAAACACTTTCAAACGTCATCTCAAGATCCATCTGTTCAAGAAACCTTTTGATCTGTAAAGCTCAGTCATCGGCCAGCATCTGCGATTCAACTTGTTGACATATAACACTATGAAAGCTGTGTATTATTATTATTATTATTATTATTATTATTATTAAACCAAATCACTTAATCATTCGCTTAAGCCTAAACAAATGGAAATAATACGTCAGTAATTAGTGACGTTGAAGCTAGCAGCATAATTAATAACCACCGTGGACCTAAAGCACTCAACAATTAAACAACGTCACCAAAAATCAATAAATGTCAGATCACTGAAAATGTAAAAGTGTCTGAATTTGCCAGTGAGATGGGATGTTCATTCTAAAATCAAAGTCTAAAACTAAAGTTTTAGATTAAAGTCTAAAACTTTAGACTTCAGACTAAAGTTTAAACTGAACTCGGTGTAAAAGCAGGTGTTATACATTCAGTTTAGACTTTAGTTTTAGACTGAAGTTTTAGCCTTTAGTTTTAGAGAAAGATAAAGTGACCCAATGGCTCTCCAAAGTCAGCTCTCCAATGCCTCAATGCCTCTAAGATGATAACATGCACTGTCACATAACATGTTTTGTCAGTGTTATTTCACCCAAACTCTCAACAAAATAAACATCAAGTACACACCTTTAATGTGGACAGAAGACGAGTCGGTTTCAGATCTTGACTTTCCATTGCCTCAGACATGTCAATCACCACATACAGGTGACGCATCTGCAGTCGAGACATCACGTGTTGTTATGTAGAGTGATCGTAGGTATTTCTGAATACTGATAATTGACTCATAGGAGTTTATGCTTGAAGTAGACTCCATGTTATAGCGCTTTATAAGTTAATATTATACATTATTATTATTATGATTAATATTATTATTAATGGACATGAAAATAAGGTTACGACTGCAATCATTATAACGTGTAGGCCTATGCCTATCTTAACGTCTTGGTGACGTCTCGTGACCTGCAAACGTCTTGTCTCGGTCTCGTCTCAAAATTTGAACGTCTCATCTCGGTCTTGTCTCAGGCTTTAATGTCTCGTGCCCATCCCTGGGTTGTACTCTGCTTCGTGGGTTCAGCAAAATTCACTCAGACTATCATGTTCACATTCTCCTCCTCAAGAACTGTTCAGGTAATCAATCACAAACTATTTGCACTCCCTGCATGTATTAGACGTAAACACAATTAAGTAAATATACTTAACGAGACCGGCCCTTAATTAACTCTATTCAACAGAGTCTAATCTCTCACACACCATGCCAAGTCGGACATTGACTGGCCTGTCCAGCATTCTCCGTCTCTTTGACTTATAAACGACATCATCTACAGATGCCTGCAGTGAGCCAGCTGCATCTTCCTTCAACACTTCCCTGCAACGTTCAAATATTTCACAACATGTAGACGAGAAATGGTCTTTTATTGCACACATTATATGACTAAAACAACGTGATAGTTTTCACTATATGTTATTGATGTGACGACTGTGTTTTTTTCCTTTCGGTTCTACTTTCGGTTCTATTTCGATTAGATTTTTTATAGAGAATCCATGTCGATTCGATTTTTGCACCTCAATATTCAAAGTTGAAGACAAACTCCTCTGCACTTGGCGTGATTGGATTCGTGGAGATATAAACTCCTCCACACTTTGCGTGATTGGACTCATGGGGGTGTAAAATCCATTCTGCACCAATCGCCGCTCCCTCTCGGGTGATACATTATCGCAATCAAGTCACATTTGCTCCAAACAATCACAATATCGATTCTGTTCGATTTTCCTTCAAAAAATCGCAATTTCTATCTCAGTCTTAATAATTGTCAAATTATTACTATATATATTACAGTTTCAACCACATATGTTTAACTGTCTTGCATCAGGTCTCATCTGTCATAAGCTGACAACTAGCTCACATGACAACTAGAGGGCACCCAGAAGACTGCACACTTCTGCAGTTCTGTGACAGAGGCAGAAAGCCTATGCCTGTAGATTGTGTTGTATCTTTCTTACTTATTTACTGTACTGAGCTGCGGGCATGGCACTTTTCGCACTGCTCTATAACTGGTTATCTCAAATTCAGTTTTACTTTTCTCCATTGCAAATTAATCTCCCATTAATTAACGGGAGTTAATGTCACATTAACGTTAATGGGAGATTAATTTGCGGTGGAAAAACCGACCCTTGATTAACTCTATTCTGGTCTGTGATCTACCTGCTCTCCAAATACCACGAAAATCCACCCAAAACTTTTTGTGTTATCCTGCTAATATACAGACAACCAAATAAACGGTGATCAAAACAGAACCCCCATCTGAAGAAGCAGAGGTAATAAAAAGCAATTTGTTTAAACATACCATGTTCTCTCATACTCAGTTTCCCATGTGTAACCTTGGTCAACATCATCCGCCATAGTTTATCACTACAAGAAATTAACAAACTGTACAACATACATAACAATAATGACACATCATCACACCAAAATGGCAATTACTTAGTTGAACATAAATGAACAATGCACTATGATACTGTGCATTAAGTGTCAAGCTACAAAGAAACTGTATATTGACAACAAAGGCATAAAACATGCTGATCACAGACTACAGCCCAGCTACACTGGATTGACTTCACAGAAACACGCAGGCCGGCCATGGCCATGGTGTCTGCGGTAATTAAGCTTTGTTATACTGGCTACAAAGTGCACACGACTTCTCACATAGCACACTTGTAAAATTCGTCGATCATTCGTAGGGATGTTAATACCCGGGTACGTTGAATCCCGAGACCCGAACTGTCAATCCCGGGTCCCGACCGGGACCCGAAAGGGCCGAAACAGACGCACTTACGGCGAGTAGGCTAAGCTAACGTACAGGTCTCACGGCGTCGGCAAATCGCCAATATCGATTTTGTAAAATATAGTAAGCAGCGTGCAACGACATTTAAGTTAGATCC
>Ga0209780_1002557_pt1 | contig 12996 bp, 12 predicted proteins | sample WorMetexBAHAMAS2_FD_187384 | JGI IMG/M metagenome (GOLD analysis project Ga0209780, IMG submission 187384) | Marine gutless worms symbiont microbial communities from Max Planck institute for Marine Microbiology, Germany - Inanidrilus exumae... | ecosystem: Host-associated > Annelida > Digestive... | reverse complement strand
AGACGACAGACAGACAGACAGACAGACAGACAGACAGACAGACGACAGACGGACGGCCGATAGCATATAGCAAACGTAACGTAATACGTTGACGTTTGCTAAAAATCGGTCCACTTGTGCTGGGGCTCGGCGCGAGCCGAAGGATAAAGCAAAATTTTTTTAAAAAGGTGTACCTAAGAAACCACAACAGGTGTTTTTCACGTGTTCGCTCAGACCACCCACGTCGTCGCAGCGCCACACGTATTTGCGTGTGTGGGCATACCAGAGACATGGTTATATATTCCAAGTTTCATCGAAATCCGTTCAAAGATTTCGGAACCCCAGGGGGTCAAAATTTGACCTTTTCCATTACTTTGGCTAATGGCATTTGAACAGCTTGTACGACCGTGCAAGCCGTGATTAGACGGCTACTGTTTGAATTGAAAAAATATGTGATTGATCCGCGCCGTATCCATACGGTTTAAAGTAATCGAGGCGGCTACTGCGGATTATTTCTGACCATGAGCGGATAACCCGTCTGGATGTGTAGGGTAGGCGCATCAGCCGCTGAGTTGACTGAGGCTCTGACGGATGGAACAGTTACGATTACGACTTGCCAACGTGGAGTAACTGTAATTGTCCGACGGGTTGCCGACATTTAGGCACTGGGCACTGTTTACGTTTTTTGTTTACGTTAGGTTTAGCGTGATGATTTAGTAAATAGTTTCATTTGGTTAATGTTGGCAATTAAACAGTTGTCATAGTAAACAGTTTATATTCATTTATTGTTATTTATTTCTGGATGTAAAATTCTGCTGTCCAAACGTGCCTTCATTTACGTCAGGACAGATAAAATGTCAACGTATACATGCATCACGTGTCGAGTTATGTTCACTGATAAAGACGGCAACGAAGGTTGTGCCGCTGAACTGCAGAAAGAACATTACAAAACTGACTGGCATAGATACAACTTAAAGCGTAAGGTTGCTGATTTGCCTCCAGTTACTGCTGAGAACTTTCAACAGCGTGTCCTCGCGCAGAAAGAGCAGGTAGGATTTGCTATGCCTAAAAACGGTGTACGTCAATAATGCATCCGCGTTAGGGGTATGACTAATTACCTTAGCGGACCGAGGGACACATGTAGATTAGTGGGTTGTTGTTGTTTCTTCTTCAAGCGTTTGTTAGTACATGATTCCAGCACGGAAGACGTCACTCTGTAAATCACACACGGTAAGTAGTCTCTCGATGAGTATATCGTAGTAGGTCGCCATCTTGTATATCAACAGTGAATATCAACACTTTGTGTCTGTCAACAGATAAGACATCACTGATGCACCGGTGTCATCCAAGATGAGAAGACAGTATTACGACTTACAAGCAGCGTGATGAATGTCCAATGAAACGGAACACTGCTAATAAAATTTTGTAGATCTCTGGCAAAGTCAGATTTCTATTGTTATATGGTGCCAGGAGAAAAGAAACAGATGGATTAAGGCTGGCTTCGTTGTTACTGTTATCCCAAATCGCTCCTATGTCGTCATTCAGCAACTTCCGTTGGTGGCTGTAACGTTCGCATTCAAGGAAGAAGTGATGTGCATCATCGATACCATGTCCACACTCACATTCCCGTGACGGTTCTATTCCATATCGCTGTTGATGGACTTTCAGTAATGTGTCATGTAGGAGTAGTCTTGCATAGCTTATCGCACAGCATCTGTCGTCAGGAAACAGTAATCTTCGACCAACAGTTGGGATCAGATCATATGTGGATCTCGCAACAGTTGACCTCTCCCATCTAGTTTGCCATGCTGAGATACACTGCTTAGTAATCATTTGTTTGCACGTATGAGATGTCAGCTGAGAAACTTTGTATATGTCATATGCATCTTTTATCGAGTTCGTGGCATTGAGATCAGCAAGGTCGTTGTAGTATATGTTGCAATGTCCAGGGATGCAAACAAGAGTAACTTCAATGTTCATGTCAGAGAGTGTTCTGAGATGATTCCTGACTCTAGCAAGCACATGAATGTGATGATCTACTTGCTGTCTATTGATCACAATGTCAATTGCAGCTTTGCAGTCTGATAATATGTACAAGTTATCTTGCTTCTCTTCAGGTGCCAGAATAGTATAGTGCTGTATTGCAATGTCTAAGGCCAGGGCGATACCACAGACTTCTGCTTCTGTACTGTCTGTCAGAATGCTGAAAGCTTCAGTTGCCACAGTCTCTCTGTCTTCAATACCTATTGGTAATAGGACTGCTGCACAGCTACCCAATCCTAGACCGTTGTCCTCCACAGCTCCATCTGTAAAGATCATCACTGAACTGTCATGGTGTGCCTGCACAAACTCATCGATTAGTGGGCAGTCGAACAGTAACTGAACCCTAACCCTCAAACCTGACCCTAACCCTTACACTGACCCTAATCCTAACCATACTTATTGCTACCAGTCAACTCGGCACACGACCAACTCGTCACATGTGACGAGTTGACCTTTTAATTTTACACAGCGTGTGACAAGTTGACCACACGGGTGTGACGCGTTGACTATTAGTGGGTCGAGTACTTGGTTACAGCTAACACCAAATTAAGCTTACTGAATAATGTCATGAGTTGCAGTTTTATTATGTTAAATTGTATGATTGAAGTACGCCGCTAAACTCGCCGTGCCTAACGTATGAACTATACACATGCATTGGCATTTTAGCATGCAGTTTGTATCCGCCCACTATAATGTAATGTGGACGTGGTCTCTTTGTTAATATATTCATTTAAAAATAAAAAAACTACTGCTTTGGTCTATAGTCAGTCAGTGTTACGAGGAAAGTGTCAAGTCAATTTGCTCGTGTGTGTCAGCTTGTGGCGAGTTGCCTGTGACTGTGTGACAAGTTGACTAATACAATGTGATGAGTTGACCGTGTGACGAGTTGGTCATGTGACGAGTTGACTGGCAGCCATACTTACCCTACTAACCCTATCCAATTCAGTATGTCTATATAGCATGCGCCCAATAATCTACATACTAGCCTGGACCGCTAAAGAGTGGTTGTTATTTTCATTTTGGGCCACGCTAACATTTAGACAGTCATCAGGCTATCTTCAGTGTGTAATTGGCCACACTGAAGATAACATTGCAACTGTCCAAATGTCAGTGTCAGCACACTGACATTTGGACAGCTGTCAGTGTTTGTGCCTGTCTAAATGCATTATGGACGTTTGGTTTAAAACCGGATTGCTGAGATTAACTTTGGTCTTAGACTATTCATTAGTCTAAAACCTTAGTTTAAGTGGTAAGTTTGGGTTTTAGACTTTAGTTTAAAACTAAAGTTTAGCACCACTTCACATTTTGCATTAATTGGGTCTTAGACCGAACTTTTGGTTTTTGACTAAAGTTTTAGACTTTTGTTTTAGCGAAAGATAGTGACCCAGTGTTGTTGTGGTTGTATTCTGTCATCATGAGCACGAGCACTTCGTTGTGTTCACTACAGGAGAACAGTTGAAGTGGGGGAACAGCAAATGTGGGTAGTGGGCGGCATGCTGGTTTACCATTATAGCTGGTGTCTGGCAGTGAACACCATGTGCTCCTGCATGTGCAGGATGAATGCATGAGTGAAAACACAACCGTATTCAGTGATAATTTGTCTTCCGCCTTCCCACCATTCTGTTTAAGTAGTTTAAGGCTGTGAGAAATGCCACGTCACGACACCTGTGTGTGAAGTAGCACTCAGCAAATCAAAGGGCTGAACACTGAAGAAATAAAACGATGCAAGCAACTTTTATTTTCACACTACATACAATTCAGTGTCGAACTTGGATAACTGAATGGTAAAAACAAGGGAAAATGCTAAAACTTTAATAATCAATAATTGTTTATCAACTTTACTTTTCATGTTCATGCTCAGCTGCAACACAGTAGGCCATTATTCTGTGTTGCAGAGAGCTAAGTGGAGTTGCTGTGGTCAAGACTGCTCAGTTTTTGGCAACTGCTAGCTTGGAAATTGATGTGTTAGTTGCTGACATTTAATTTTTTTTGTTTTGCAAAGTATTGTGAATTTTCTGCTGAAAATCACACTTATTGTAACAGTATTATGCCTGACTGTTGCAACATAAAGTTGTCATAATTAATTACAGGTGGCAGAGCAGGCAGTGGATAAATCTTGTGCTTGTCAAACATGCGGCAAGCAGTTCAGTACTGTTAATGCGTATAATAACCATCTGAAGTCAAAGAAGCATCGGGAAACTGCAGCCAGAGATGAATGTTTGATGCCAGATGTTCAGCAGGCCAACACCAAGAATGAACGAAAAAGAAAAGATGCGTCTTATTTGAATGACCAGGTACAATGTAGCTCAGAAGCAACGAGTTCATCTGGTGAACTGGGAGCCAGTGGAGGTGTGGCAGAGAAGCATGAGCTGCAGAAAGACATTGGTACTACTTATTGTATTACAGTTACAGTTTATCTGGTTAATTTTGTAAATAAACAGCTTGTTATTATTACTATTATTATTATCATTATTATAGTCCCACCAACACAAAGCCACAGGCATGAAAATCAAAGCTAAGCAAAATGCAAATGGTTGAAATGCTTTCATTGACCATAGTGTTATGGAAGGAGAGTGCATTTTCCCTTTGGAGAGCTGTGGATAGTCGTTTGAAAAGGAATGTTGTTACCCTGGTGTCCTCTGTGTGATTTGCCTGCCATTTTCTGTGTCATTTCAGTGGACATGTCATGTCAAGTACCATTGCTCTCCAAGGCAAATGGGTAGAAGGTGTGATTGCAGGCCAATTTGGCATTCTTTTCAGTCTTGTCCAGTGCTGTCTTTAGAGCAGCAGCTTGGTTGCTGTGCTGTTTAGGTGGGACTCAGCATATGTCTGGTACTCTCATATCCCAGGCCATAGGTTTTCCTCTGGCCCATGGCAGGGAAGTGGTCCCATCTGGGCATTTGCTGTTATCCCACATCTCGCTGACTGGTACTTTTAACTGATGGCATCTGACTCTGAGCTCGCTTGATCGCTGTCTATACGATGTCATTCAGACGACTGACGTTTTTGTCTGTGTGCGCTTCTGCATTAGGATAGTCCATACAGCGCAGCCCACGTGCATTCACTGCCTTTCCACATACATACGTGTTTGGTTCACAGGCTTAAGGCTTTGCAAACCCACCTGTATGCCACTGCTAACCTGATAGCCTCATCGGACAGTCTTGGTTCAACTGCACTTATTGGTGGTGTGCATGTTATCAGCGGTAGGTCTGCCCACAGGGCGTACGCCGATATGTAGATAACTGTGGTTGATTTTGAGGTATTTTGCCTCACTGGGGTGACACATTGCACCAATGGGGATGAAATTTAGCATCGAGGAGCGAACCAAAGGTCGGTATAGACGAGTTGACCTTTGGGGGAGGGGAATATTCCTTGTGTGACTTACAAATGTTTAGTGAGCAGTTTTATGACCGACTGGTTTTTCAAATTTGGTGGTATTCGATCAAGGGGTTCCGAAGTTATGGGTGCCTCGGTTCCTCAAAATCTTCAGTACACATAAGTATATGTCGGATCTCAAAAGTTTTGGAGTGCACAAATGGTACAGACCTCATCTATCACTGTGACAAATAGGGTTATGCTCTGACTTATACGTACTGCTGTGCCGAGAGAAAAATTCAATGTTTTTCACCGTCAGGATGTGTGTAGTGCATATGCAGATATGTAAGTTGCTTGGGGGCAATTTTAAGGTTTTTGCCCCACATGGGCAACCAGTTGCATCGATAGGGGTGAAATCTGGCGTGGAGAAGTTGACATTTGCAACAAAAGGGATCATTCAATCCTCAGTAATGATACGATGGCCTTTGTCCAAATTCTGTGACCACTTGTTATAATTATGAGATTATGTCTGGACAGTTAAGTTACATACTACATTGCAGTTTGCAGTAAAGTAACATTATAGCAGTGTGAAAAAAATGATTGACAATAGTGCTATTAAAAGTGTTTAAACATGCTGTATACATAAATGCTCTAATTCTGTTTGACCAGTTAATAATAGAGTTACAATTTGATTTTTATTTGTTGCCGTGGTTGTTGTTTCTTGTCTTTGAGAGTGGTCATGATTTCTGAATATGGAGTTGTAACTGAAAATGTATATTGCATCGGTGGTGGACGTCATTTTAGACATGGAGTCAGACACTGATTCAGATGAGACTTGGTCTGGAGAAGCTCTTGGCTTTGAAGAATGTTTGTTCTGCCCTCACGTCAGTGACACCCTGGAGAAAAACATTGAGCACATGACGGTGGAACACAGCTTTTTCATTCCTGATGTTGAATATCTCGTCGACTTCGAGGGCTTTATATCTTATCTCGGTAAGTGTTTCAGTAATCATGAGGCATTGTGAAAAAACTAACTGTAGTTAAATTACATAGTAATACACACTGTGATTTACGGTTGATGTGAAATAAACAAAAGAATATTTGTTTTGTTTATTATGCACCGATATTCCATTTAGCCTAAAGTGTGAGTTGGAACGACGGTGCAGTATCATTATCATCATCATCATCATAAACGAAGTGATTTTATCATGGCGTTTGGTCATAAAACTACAAGGACACGTTACAAAGTAAAAACACAAAACCGCAAACTACGTCGTGTCTAGCAGTATGGAAGAGCAGATAGTCACAGATACGACCGCTCAAACATTAGTGTCTTGAGCTGCTGCCTAAACGATAGCAGTGATGACTGTGATGTCAGAGTGGCTGGCAGACTGTTTCACACGCATGCGCCTGCGACTGGGAAAGCGCAGTCACCAAGAGTACGGCGGCGAGTCATCGGAACCAGTAGTGCGGGTGAAGCGCAGTGGGCGCCGAGATTCATCGTCAGCTGCTCGATAAAAGGACTCGGCAAGATAAGCTGGCGCAGTGCCATGAAGGCAGTAGTTGTTTGCCAATGTTATGAGGCCAAGGCCAAAAGTTTGGCCTCTGGTCCGACTGTCCGAGGCCAAAATTTTGGTATGGAGGCCAGATGATGCGGAAACTTTGGCCTCGATGCCAGATGAGGCCAAGGCAAGAAGGTCGAGGCAGAGGCCAGTATTAGGAGGTCGAGGTCGAATGAGGTCGAGACTAAAAGTTTGGCCTCTGAGTTGAGGCTGAGGCCAAAATTTTAGTATGGAGGCCAGGTGATGCCGAAACATTGGTCTCGACTCCATGGGTGGCCTAAATTTTGGCCTCAAGACCAAATGAAAGTGTTTTGTTTTGCACTGGAAGTTTTCATTTTGTTGAGTAAAAGTAGATCTGGAATAATATTAATCTTTGTTTACTTGTATACCCTCTTGGCGAATCGATTGATTTGGCGAATTGGACAGCATTAATTCAAAAAATAGTCAAACATGTATGCCACACAATTAAGTCCTTCGAAATGTTTGCCAGTGTTTGCAGTAATTGCCTTATTTTCGATTGACCTACTTCGTAATGAGCTCAGGCGTGACCAGTGCCAATTGTGTCAGATGGAAAAAATTTCCTTTATTTGTAAAGTTTTTGTTGTGAAAACGTACATTTCTAGGATTACATCAGCCCAAAACATACTGATACTGATAGTGATAGTCTAGTAATTAAGTGGTATTAAACGTTGAAGCTTGGTATTTGATTCAGGACAGAAAGTTGGCGAGCTACATATGTGCTTGTGGTGTGGGGACAAATCTAAAGTGTACTTGGAGACGAAAGCTGTGCAGCAGCATATGTGTGATAAGGGTCACTGTAAACTGTTTCATGATGGTGATGCTTTTCTTGAATATGCCGAATTTTTTGACTATCGGTAAGTTTGTCTTTGAATGTTTGTTGTTCATCCAAGGTTTCTTGCTTTGCATGAAGCTTACAGATCTACTTCTTGTTTGATGTATCTCCACCCAAGACTGTGTCCCTGATAGATCCTATTTTGGTGCTGAAGGGGACGTTAATCTTCCAACCAACCAACCAACCTTGTTTGCTGATCTGAACTGATGGCACTGATGAATGTTACATATACATGATGTCTCAAAAAATATCACAGACATTTTAAGTTTTCATTCGATGAACAGTATTACTGGGATATTTACTACTGAGTGAATATCAGCTGCTGGCGAACATCTTGTGGGTGACAAATTTGTCTTGCAGCAGGAAGGCAGACTGGTGCATTGGACATGCAACACAATTCAACTGCAGCATTTCTTCTGAGTATGGCAGATGGCCCCAAACAGCCCAGAGTGAAGTCTGTTGATTACAAGATATGAGTTGCGCAGTAGCATAAGTATGAGTCATGAATCAACAATGTCGAAGAAATCAAGCAGCAACTGGTTGAAGTGTGGCAAAGCAGAAATACAGCATTTAACTGAAAACTTGCTATTTCTGTTTATATTTTGTGTGACATAATGCAGAAGCATTAGGTTGATGACGTTGGATAATAAAAAATCAGCTGTTTATTCTGTAGTTTCTGAGTAACATTTCAGCCAAAAATTATTAAAATCGGACCATGCTTGCGCAGTTGCAACTAAAAGTGTTAGGGATCTATTTGAAACAGTGTAACGAGATTTTAGCATTTTTGAAATTGTAAAACGTTGCAGTGAGATAGTTTTTAATTAGACCAAAATACATCTCAGTTTTGCAGTCAAAACAGAACTACTTGAAAATGAAATATTCAGTATCGTAAGATGATTAGTTTGTTATTCTTTTACACTTGTGTAATGATGCAAAGCTGTCCATACTGTTCACAGGAAAAGTTATCCTGACTACAAAGGAGATGATGCTGATGAATCAGTGCAGATGGTTGATGCTAATGCTGATGGTAGCAGTTTGTCCGAAGTAGATGAGTCAGGCTATCAGCTACTATTACCATCTGGTAAATTTATTACCGACTTCTCTGCGCAATATTAGGACATAATGCTGGTTGATTTTTTTTATTTTGTATTGTACATGCATATGTACGTGCGTTTTATTAACGTGTTTTTATAGTGAATTCACTCTGTTGCTTTGACCCTGTTAATTGAGCAACAGGAAGGTCATTCTGTTTTTTTTGGACCTCGCTGAAGCTGGAATAAGTCCAGAAAACAAGATCAGATGAACAAACACTGAAAGTATTAGTAGTGTGATTGCCATGGTAAGATATTTGTGCAAAATGCTGTTTAACACACTGTGCAGCTGTCCAGTTCAGTGACTTGGATATAGGAGCATCATTGTACTTCCTCATGTCACCTGTGAAGGTTTAGGCAGAAATTGAACTTGTTTGGCTGATTAAAAGCACATTGCCTGAACACCTGGCTGGCTGCTTATGAGTGAGATAATGAATGATATGTGCATGTTCACTGTGTCCCAACAAATGACTCATGTTTGACTTAGTAGACATGTATGAACCAGGTTTGAAAATTTTGGCACTGAGGCACGTTGGAACAGAAATCCGGTCTCTCTAGACTCACCAGTGTTAACAGATAGTCTCTTGCCAATCTCATTTAAAAGGAGGCAAGCAGAGGAGTTGAAAACACCAAGAGTCTCCACAGCAATCGGCTCAAAGATGTAGCATCTTTTAGCGACTCTCTAAGTCAGCGTACTTGGCCTGCTTGCGGGAAGCCAGTGCACCTGCCTCAGTAGCTGCACCTTTTACATACAATTCAGCCAGAGGACAGATGACAGTGACATCCCAACACATCGACGTTCCACTCTGCCATGGGACGAGTGTCGGACCATGCGGTCGCTTCCCATCCGTCCGGAACAACCCGGAGGGCTCCTTTGTGACTGGAACTCCTGCTGAAGCAAAGGAGAGAGCTATCAGGTCGTTGACGGCATGATGCCTGGCTGACTGTAGCCCCCGGGCATCCACGAGTAAACCATAGTGGCCTTGATGTGGCTCACTAAGATTTAAGCCAAGCCTGAAGCCAACTGCAACTCTTACCGCGTCATTGTCTAGTCTTAAACTGCATGAGGCGATGGGCATGACAAACAGCCAGTGTCCACTGTGCTGTGTGGAAGCAGCCAGAAACGAAGTCCAAAGGTGTGTGGATGTCAGACTAGGTTCTACCAGCGCCTTGTCCTCAAGCACACCAGGGCGATCCCAGAAAGGTTGTTTGGTAGGTAAGATGTCTGGAACAACACCAAATGGATGCAAACCCAGTTTAAAACAAGTTTAAGTGAAAGATAAAGTCGCCCAGTGTAGCAGCATTTAAGGCATATTTGGATCTTCAGTTGCCACATTACTGTAAATTCACTGTAAATATGATCGTGGGTCAACATTTAGAGAAGTGACAACCGAACGTATTGTGGCATCCATCTTTTGACTCACAGTGGTGTCAGTTTGGGGGCTTTCTGTTTCAGGTGGGCATTGAAGGTGAAGTATTAACTAGTTTGCACAAGACAATATAAAGTGACCATGTAAATTATTGTCTATATCTACCGGCATTGGCACTGTATCATCTGATGTGTTGGTTTTAACGTGCTCTTGTTGTCTTGCTGCTAGGGGCCACTGTTGGTCATCGAGCACTGATGAGGTATTACCGTCAGAAATTGAGACCTGACAGACAAATTGCCATTAAAAAGGATACGTCAACAGTTTCAAAAGTTATTTCTCACTACAAAGCTCTTGGCTGGACTGGCACAACTGGTCTGATGTTTTCTGGTCTCTCATGTATTTTTTATAGTGGTGTTCTTGTAACTTCATATTGTTATGTAATTATCCAGCTTATTGCTTAACAGCAGCATATCAGTAGTGCAGAATCTGTGTAGAATTTCTAGATATCCATGTGCTTTTTTAGACTTTTCTTTGTCACTATTGTTTCTGTTGCCTGCTACTATTTATGAGACGCATTCACATTATTATCCCCGCAAAAGCGAGGGAATATATTTTCACCGGCCTTGGTTTGTGTGTATGTGTGTCTGTCTGTCTGTGTTGCCAAGCATTGACGACAAAAACGCTTGCGCAGAGATTTGTACTCTCTCAGAGTACTTTCCATCTAGTATATTACTTTGTCCGTGGGAGTGGTGGCAATGTATTGTAATGAGCACCTCTGTATGTCTGTCTGTGAACATATCTCTTGAACCACACATGCGATCTTTATCATATTTTTGTGCATGTTGCCTATCGCGGTGGCTCGGTCCTCATCAGGGGTGACAAAATCCCAAGGGGAAGAGGCAATTTTGGGGGTTTTCTTCCCCATTGACGATATATTATACAGCATAGCATTTGGAACCCATACAAAAACGGATGAACTGATCGAGATGCTATTTGGGATGATGACTCGGGTGGCCCTAGGTACCCTGTGTTAGATGGGGGACCCGATATCCTAAGGGGAAGGAGCAATTTTGGGGGAAAACATAGGGGGCCCCTTGTAAAGTAATGGGACACTATGGTGAGCTGTTCAAAAACGGCTGAACTGATCGAGATGCTGTTTTGGATAAAGACTCGGGTTGGCCCAAGAAACCATGTATTAGATGGGGTGCAGATCCCCCAAGGGGAAGGGGCATGGGCCATTCGAAAGCATTGGAATGTTTTCTGCAGTGTTGCTGCAGCGCTCACTGCAAAAGGCATAATTCAATCGCCAATAACGTCATGCAGCAGAATCAATTTTTCAGTATGCCATGCAAGCGCAAATAATATTCTGAAAATTTCTGGGTGCAGGCAATGCAGTCTATCACCCGCGAAGGGGTCATTGCGATTGCACAGTTCGGGTGAAGTCTGATATCTACGATTGCCTTGTTGATGTTGCTATTGGCAACAATTATGTACACATTTTTGCCGGTGACTTATACAGGGTGGGCCAGAAAAGTGAACCCTGTCTTTTTTTACTTTTATGATGTTAAATTGACACTAAGAGTATGACAAAAACAGTTTTACTTGTATTTTGATATGTTCATAAACAAGAGGAAGTAATCAAATTGTTTTACTATTATATTGTTCAATATTCTGTGGTTCACTACAGAAACCAGCGTGAGTCATTATCATCTACTATAGTGTGTAAAATGACTCCATTTTAAACATTGTGTCTGTTATTTGAAAAGATGTGGAAGTCCACATCTAGACCATTGTTTAGCAACAAATTCCTTTAAAACATTTTCTTAGCATTAGAATTTTATTATCACTACTTATTTTCCCAGTGTCTCAGCTTGGTGTCAAGTATGACTTCATATGCAGAATATTTACCTATAGAATATTTAATAATAGTTTCGAAATTTATATCCTTGTGTGCTATTACGTTTGCCACATTTAAAACTGACAAAACAAGCTTTATTAGAACATACTTTGATACGTTTGGGAATCGGTGATGCTAAGCACTTCAGATGTGCTGATTGACACAGAAGAGTACTAGTACATGCATTACCCCCGAAAGGTATGTTTTCTGGGTCACGTCTAAATTTCCGGATATAAGTGATAATATCTCTGAACTGGTGCAAGGTAGATAGTTGCAATGGAACATTAACAGGAAATCGTATGTGGCCTATCAAATGGCACTATTACAGGTGACCTTTAATGACCTTGAAGGTCACTTTTGCTGTTTGATATCTTTCATCTCACATACCTTGCAAAATACACGTATTATCTACGATATGTTTTCGTGTGAATCGAAAAGCACACGTGGCTCGTAATTTCAACTACCTTTTCGAAAATGGAGGACTTCTGGAGGTCACAGCCAGACACATACACTAAAAACGGTGCCAGATGGAGTTGTTACTATAGACTACTAATAGGAAGTGATGTGTGGCCTATCGAATAGCGGCAATTTCAATGACCTTGAGAGACCTTAAGATAATATACCTATTGCAAGCTTTTCCAAATGTAATTTTTCGTACAGTTATGCAGCAGTTGACAAGACTTCAACTGACATAGCGTAGTGTGTCGTGTGGTAGCTGTGCAGTAGTGTTCATTGTTGTACCTCAGTGCAAATAGTAATCGATGCACATTAGACTGCAGTGATTGCATGAGGTTTATGATTTACAATTTACTTTTTTCAACCATTTGATGAAACAGTAACTCTAATGTTACTGTTTTGCATACTCCCCCTCCCCTCCAATAGACAG
>Ga0209780_1002556_pt1 | contig 12997 bp, 12 predicted proteins | sample WorMetexBAHAMAS2_FD_187384 | JGI IMG/M metagenome (GOLD analysis project Ga0209780, IMG submission 187384) | Marine gutless worms symbiont microbial communities from Max Planck institute for Marine Microbiology, Germany - Inanidrilus exumae... | ecosystem: Host-associated > Annelida > Digestive... | reverse complement strand
TTGATGGACTTCGACTGTTGATTATGTAACGTGAGTGACGTTATGGATTACAGAAAACAATAATTGGATGCGATTTCCTGTATTTTGTTGTAGGTATAGACTAACAGTAGTGACATCAAAAATCCGGATCCGGCTCCGGCCGGATATTAGGTGCCGGGTATCCGAATCCGGTATCCGGCTAAAAATCAATATCCGTCCATCCCTAATTATGAATAGATAAATTCCCATGCAAAAGTTGGGTTTTGTAGAGAAATGTATGTGAAAATATGAAGTTTGAGTTTTAGAACAAAGGGGTGCCCCATCTTTGTGAAAATTTAAATACGCTGCCATGTGATTGTAGTATTCTGCTGTTGTTAGTGTAGTTGCTTTGTCAGTTATATGGCGACATCTAATGAATGCCATTACACGACTGCTTGATAGAGTGGACTTGATAAAGCCAGTCTCAAATGTCCGTCTGTCCACAAAGAGTTTCTTCAATTTCAATGAAATTTGGCATGTAGGTAGTGGTCGATGAGTGATGCACGACGGTATGCAGTATGACCCGATCCCAGGGGTGGCTGAACAGCTCGGAGGCGGATGACCTAGCCGTGGGCAGATAGGGGCGTGGCTAAAGTGGCGCGCAGTATTACATGTTGCACGCAGGGACGTGATGACGCTCCTCGACGAGCAGACGATACGTACAGAAAACGTACAATATTTGTCTGACAGCAGCATATTGAACCACCGTAGATAATTCACGACATTATAAAAGCAATGTACTTACAGACGATACGTCTTTCTGCAACCTTTAAATTGTCTTTTCGCACAATTTATTGCCGAACAAATCGAACCGTTTCATGTTTACATTGTCATTGATTGACATCTGTGGCTTGTTACTTATCGTCTGCCGCTAAGATAATAGTCCCGTCCGATGCGCATGCGCAGCGAGCCGAGATGGAACCGAACCACACTAGCACCAGTTTTAGCTCCAGTTGTGCCGCGCAAAAACGTAGTTTGCAGCCACAAAAGGAATTGTAAGTTTGTAAGAAAAGGTTATAGTTAAGTAAGTGCTGACGTCTTTGGTGGAATTTATTGTTATTGCTATTCCTGTTCTTCATTGCTATATATTCTTGCCGCTTCTACGTGTGCTTACGAAAAATGGCCGGTACCGTACGACCGTAGCTGCACCATCAGCACCAGCCAATAGCGTATGGCCACTTCGTCACTCCAGTGTCATCTATTCTATCCACCTAGGCAATTAACCATTCAAACAATACAACCTTCTCCAGTAATCACATAACAGAAAACGGCAACTCGATCTTGGAATTTCCATACTAATTTAAGTCAACCAGCATTTCCAAACCACACTGAATAGGTGGTTGGTTAGGGTTTAACAGCGCTTACAACACACTAGGTCATACAGTGCTTTCACAGTAATAATAATATTGTGAAAATTTATATATTTTAACAAATGCGAGTTTTATATCGAGTATTTCTAACCACAGTAAACAGAAAAGAAGCGAAGAACGACACAACACCAAATATCTGCATAAACTAAAACTAAACCAAAGCAAACTTATTTTAACTGCATTGTACAAAATCAAACAAAAACGTATTGTGAATTTCATGACAGCTTTCTAAAATTAGTCATCCATGACTCAATGACTAGAGACTTTGGCCTATATTTTGTTAACAAATACACCTTTAAAATCAGTACACACTAAATTGAAACACCTAATGTGGAACACAGCCTTTTACAAAGCAAGTACAAGCAGAACTGAGTCACATTAGTCAACATTCATCAGCAAAACATGACAACAGCCGACCGGTAGAGATACAGCATCACGAGCTTGAATGATTGACAACGACCCAAATATCAACTGTGTCAAATCGTTGCTCTTGTCAAACTTCAAGCACCTGTACAGTGGAATACTATTAGCTTCAGTTTCTGTTCACCTAGCCCACTTTTATGGGGTTTTTCAGATTAGGCTGGGTGGGCAATACAAAGAATGCTCAAGTTTTCATCTGTGAACATAGATTTAACTACAAACAATGTCAACATTACAAGGTAAGGCATGCACATATGTCACTACAGGTGGATTGTGGGCAATTAACATTTGCTCTTTACCACAGGTCACTAAAAACTTCAAAACAAAACCAGCCAAAAATGCACATTTTTCTAAACACCATACCCGAGCAACCATTTCAGATAAAATGAAATGGTCTTCACCAAAATATTCACAGTATTCTTAACACCATAAATTTAGCTGCACTTTATGCACCGATTAAAAAATTATTTGCAAATTAGCTTAAATTAGTTATACTAATAAAACATTATCCAACTCACCTTAGATGATGTCGATAAGGTATTAGATAGCAGAAGTATTGTTGGCCACTAAAATCAGAAGTCTGAAAGACCTTTGTTGCTGTACCCAAGCTACCGTCCCTACAATAAAATCATTTACATATAAACTCCGTTAACACTCTACAACATGTATTACTAACAAATGATTTTTAGCTAACAAACTGCCTACAAGAAAATCTTCCAATTTTATTTAATCAGTTTTCTATTATTATTGCTAGTATTATTATGCCACATCACAAGCATTGCACGCAATGTGGGCTATTGCTACAGATGTAGCGGTGCAGTCGGTCTGTCTGTCTGTTGGTCACGTTCGTGAGCCATGCAAAAATGACTGAAATGATTAAGTAAGATGCCATTTGGGGGCCGACTCCAGTGGACACAATAAACTATGTTATCACATGGGAGTCCAGATCCCAGAAGGGGAAGGAGCAATTATGGGGCTGTCCACTTACAAATGAATGGCATAAAAAGCAAACTGACCTGGGAATATTTCCTGACTCAGTCCAGATATGATCCAGGCAGATTTCTGGCACCAGTGACTCCATGAGCTCCATACAAAGGGCGTGCTCAGGGAACGACATTGTACTGCCACCTGGTGACTGAAAGTTAAACCCTGACGGTGACGACTTCACCTGCGGAGACGTAGTTGTCTGAAGACGATATAAACTACTGACGCCCAGTGACGGAGACAGAGAGCGACTGTGCAATAGCAAACAATGGCTATCAAGGTCATCAAAGAGAAATAACCATAAATTACAGCAGTAACAAATCGTCAGTTCATTAAAATAACTTGTACAACACATGTAACCAATAAATTAAGAACAAACAATAATACCGCCAACATCAACAACTCTACTTCAACGGCTGGTTGTAGTCCAGGTGAACGTGGATTAGTTGTTTCACCCTGCAGCATTTAATTAACTGTACAAATGTTGAGAATTGTAAAAAAAATCTACATTTATTGCTGCAGCTATGTCTTTCCAGCACATGGTACACCATCGCACTGAGAGCATCTGTCACATTTATTCTATACTTCAAATGCTAACTCGTTTGATGGCGAATCAGTCGCATCCAGATATTCAAATCCCCAGTCACAAACAAATGCTTCCTTTCAGAGCTCTGACACTTGTTAGCTGTGCACCCAGCCTGAAGACAAATGGAATCCAGCAATCTCCGACGAACGTTTTGCTTCAAAGTCTTGGTGGACAACTGTCTGAGACGAACCTAGAACAAGGCTGTTAAAATGGTTGTTTGCATGCCACACAAACATGCACAGCCTGGTGTTTTTATATTTTTGTCTCTTCATCCTTGATTTTTCTGCCTATTCGGTACATTAAGCTGACTATCAGTCAGTTTTTTAGCATACATTATGGCCTATCCCTGTGGCTTAACAGTAAAACGTAGTGTGTGCTGCAGCTGATCAGTCAGCTACAAAGGCCATGCTCAATTGCCAGTCTCATCTATTTCTCATAACCTCTATAATCAGTGACCATTACCGCCTCAAGGGCTACAACCTTACGGCTGCATATAAATGTCAGAATTTATTTATATTTATTTATGTGCATGTATTTCATATTGTACTGTATAGTCGACCTCTGAGCATTGACACGTGAGAGTGACGGACTGTTGATACGCGACACTCCGCTGACACCCATCACTGACGGAGAACTCAGCTTGCTGGCGTGACTGTGAAATGGTGACTCTGTGCTTGGAGAATGAGTCGACAGAGTGAAACGAGACAGACCACTTGCCGACTGACTCGCGGCAGCCAAGCCAGGCGTAGCTCCACCGGCATCATGGGATACCGTCGCTGCCTCACTGGCGCCGAAATGTCTGCCGCATGCCAACTCCAGCTCCTGCCATAACACACACAATAAGTTGCTGCTACTACTATTACTACTACTACTACCAGTATCCACTTCACTGACCTTTTCTAAAGGCATTCCAGACTGGAAAGAATCCCACTAAAGCGAGGCTTAAATAACTGGAACAGAACAGGCCAGGCGCCCTTGCAGTCACCCAAGCAAGCATCAAAGCATCAATGGAAAATAACACAGTGATTTTTAGCTAACAAACTGCCTACAAGAAAATCTTCAAAAAATGGAGACCGGAAAGCAAGGGAGCAACGGGCCAACCATGACTCACGACGAAAACGAAAGATGAAACGGCGAGTGTGCATCCATTTCAGTGCACACAGCAGTATTACCATACTACACTCAGTCAAAACAATTTCTGGGGAGGGGCACAGCCCCAGACCACACCCCTGCTGGGGAGGAGGACACCCCTCCCCAGATCCTACCTCCCTCGGCACCTACGGCACCTCGACTGTGACCTGTAACACTGTTGGAGAAACTGTGGGCCATCACTGACTATGCCCATATATGGCTGTCATGATTGTAATCAGTGGCAACGGCCATGGCTTGCTCATGTCCACTTTCGGTGATTTTCAGTTGCCAGCCAAACAGTTTCGGCCGAAAACCGAAAGTGCACTGGTGCTTTGTCACCATAACCGAAACTGCATTGAAACTACATTATAGGTCAGTTTCAGTGCCGAAACCAAAGTTTGGTTGGTCTCTACTGTACTACAACAAATGTCTGATGATATCACACTGCAAATAAACTGAATATCAAATTCTACATCTCACTGTAAGTTGTTATCTTTACGGTTAAGATAACGTGCCTTTGGCTTGGCTTCCCTCAAATTCCATATTGAATGAACACTGAGCTGCCTGTCATATGTCATAACAAGCGATGGCTCTTCACTCGCGTAAACTACTTCCTGTGTCATCTCAGTCACAAATGAGATCTTCGACACTGTACCACCTCCTACAATATAACGACATACAACCATTTTGACTAATTCTACAAGACATTTCTAGTTCTAATGTTTTCAAAGGTATGAAACATGTGACGAAAATGATTTGTGAATATTTCAGAGCGGTCTCAAATGGGCTTCATTACCTAGGTAAGCAAAGCACCAAATCACCACTATAACAATAACTGTTTTATGGATACTGTGCAGGCCGATCTGTACCAGAGTTGAGAAGTGGAAGATTTTCTAGGAGCAGTTTTACTGTCCACATTTGCCTGCTGACGTGAACTACATTTCTACAAACTAACTGACAACTTATAACACATGATTGGTTGCCAGCATACCTCCAGTTCTGCAGATGACTGGACTAATTCTACAAGACATTTCTAGTTCTAATGTTTTCAAAGGTATGAAACATGTGACGAAAATAATTTGTGAATATTTCAGAGCGGTCTCAAATGGGCTTCATTACCTAAGTAAGCAAAGTAGGCCAAATCACCACCTAAACGATAACCGTTTTATGGATATTGTGCAGGCCAATCTGTACCAGAGTTAAGAAGTGAAAGATTTTCTAGGAGCAGTTTTACTGTCCACATTTCCCTGCTGACGTGAACTGCATGTAGCACATCCACTCCAGATTAACAGTAACCATCAGTCTCTGCACCATCAAAGCAGGCTAAATATAAACCTACACTTCTACAAACTAATTGACAACTTATAACACACTATGATTGGTTGCCAGCATACCTCCAGTTCTGCAGATGACTGGTGCAATTTCGTCGAGAGGGTGGCTTAGGCTGAAAAGTATAGGCATACAAGGTTGACTCTGATCTCTAAACCACCATCGACATGCACACAATCCCAAGTGTACAACATCATAGAATGACGGAATGTGTGAGCAGTTTATTGCCGATACATCAACAATAAGGATTCTATCACATGTTCTAAAAAACCAAAAGAACCGGTAACAATTTGACTATTACCATCAGCAAAAGACTGTTTAAGTTAAGGTTTTACGTCCCACTCACTCAACATAGCACAGGTCATTTTGGAGACGTTCTTCCCAGCCAATCTCTTAGCTTAGTACTGAAGAAACTAGGGTTCGAACGATACCGGTATTGAGGTATTGGCCAATACTTGCCAGTATTGGGTGGTATTGGTACTGGCCCAATACTTTTCTTAGCAATCGTATCCCAATACTGGGCAGACAACAGTCTGCGGCGCCGTCTGGCCACCCACGACGATCTGACAAGCCGCAGTTCTGTGCGTGCGTTAGCCTGCTATGAAGACCGCCTCACTGCAGATCGTGGGAGACACTGGTAAAGTGATACACAAACAACAGGGGTGAGGTGCCGGTAAAGTGCGTGTGTGAAATTCGATACCAACAGTTAATTTGTCACGCGTCACGTCTCTCCACTCCCAGGGACGCTCAAATGACTGAAGCTGCTTGATGCCGCCATGTGTGTGTGTGTGTGTGTGTGTGTGTACCACGCATCTTGGCTGCATCAAACAGCTTCAGTCGTCCAGGACAGTGGCTGACAGCTTTAGCAATCGCCAGTCATAAATAAACTGCCGCCAAACGGGAATTACTCAGCGCCCGCGTGTCGGCGTGGATGGTCCTACAGCAAGGAGTGTCGGAAATGAGTGAATGACACTGGCGGCGAGGCGACGAGTACATCATGCTGCACTTCACGGCTCTCTCCATTTCCATAGTTTGCCGGTCACTTTCGCCAGACTCCGCGGGTTTGCTTGGTTAAGTGGTATTCTCACTGCGGCCGTAACGCACATGTTATCGTCGTAACACGCCAGTAGTACTTATGTATTTTTTTATTAGAATGCATGACGTCACTTCCGGTATCGGTATTGGTATGGTATCGTTAGAAGCCAAAGTATTGGGTATTGGGTATAGAGTACTGAGCTTGATATCCTAGAAGAAACTAAACCCAAGACAACAAAAGCAAGCAACACAGGATTAAACTGATGTAAGCTAACATAAATACACATACAATGCTCAACCTACACCTAAACAAACACACAAAAACGAAATCTAAACCTAAACCAACAGACAAATTTAAGAACTGTTCATGTATGCATGTGTATCATCATCATACACCACGCATCATAAACAGTTCTGATTATTTTCCCTCCTAACCTCCAGAAAATCACCACAGCTGCAATGTTGTCTATTGGAGGGGAGGAATAAATCAGCAAAAAAACAAACAAAAACTCACTTCTTATCAGCCAGTAACTGTTGACAATGGTTTTCTGCCGCATTCATCAATTTCACTGTTACTTACTTTTTTGGTGTTTTTGAAGAGTCCCCTTTTGATGACAAAATCTGCCTCTCAAACAGCAGTCCATTCTGTATCACCCACGTTTTCTTCACCTACATATATACAACATGGTTTGCTTGAGATCTGCACAGTTTGCATTTCCAGTAAAACAAGTGATGCACTACACTAAAAGCCACTTGCATTAAACGAAACCAATTCTACATAGAATTGCAGCATAATATGCAGGGAAGTAAAATATTAAAATTTAACACACTAACACACTGTACATAATCATACAGGAAAAGGCAGAGCTGCAAGATAATCTCGTCCATCTGAAGTGAAAACGTTGAAGCATCCGGCTTCAATGATACAGATGCCTGACTGCACCACAGCTGCCACGCCCCCTATTCACATTCAACAACAAGCCTCATTTAGCAAACCAGTGGGCCAATGTGAACCTAATATCATGCAAGTATGCAAGAAATGCATCATCTTACATCGACAATTTTCAGTATTTTCTTGAAGTAAAACCCCAGACTCTAGACATCTTAATCTAGCAGCCTAAAGGCTGTCTGCTGTGCCGGCGTGAGTCAAAGTAAATAGACTTCACTGGCCGCTGGCTGGCGTAACACACAGAGCCAGTCAGGGCTAAGCCAGACAGTAGGCCATGTCTAGAAAAGGCACACTATAGAAAAAAATATCAAGCTGCTCACTCCTACTTAACCTGCCTTCCCCGCACATCGCACGCACACACTGCACACACCTACTAATTCCCCTCCTCTCCTTGGGCAAGTGCACTGGACCGGTACATGGTCTCAGCACTGAGGTCCAGAGTAGGCTGGACCTCTGCCCACAATAAAGAACAAACGAACAAAGAACGAACGAACAAACGAACCCCAGACTCTTCTGGTAGGAGAGGAGATCCTCCTTCACCTAGCCAGCATGGCCTAGCCAAATGTGGGTACGTAAGTACGTCGCTCAACGGCTTGATTTGTTTACATAGTGTGTTAGACAAAGCCGGCTCTCAGTCGGTTTTCAAACGCACTTAAAATCCTCGCATTTTCATTCATTTCATACAGATTGGCTTCTCACAAACAGATGAAAATGACAAACAAACATCCACAATAATGACAAAATTTAATTTATACGCCTAATAATAAAACAAAAAACTTCAAGCAGGACTATACTGCAAACATACAGAACTCTATTTTGATAGTAGAATACAATCTACTATAAAACTTTACAAGAAGCGCGATTTTGGCTCGATTTGGGACGTCGGCTTTCACGTCTGCCCAACCGTCCATCTATGCTTGATTGTGGCTTGGCCGCCCGCCATAAGCCATGCACCGTGCTGCCCCCTCTCCCTTCGCTAGCGCCTGCAGCCAGTCTGCGCACGTCATCTGTCCACGCTCACTGCTTGCCACCCATGTCTGCCGCCCCACCCTCGACCGTCCACGTCAGCCACACCCCGTGGCCATCGCGACAATCCTATTATTATATATAGATGGTTGTGTGCAACACAAACATGTACAGTCTGGCCGAAATAATAAACAAATTTCGAATACACAAATAAAATGTTCCTGTTTAATTAGACAAAATATCACTGCATCCTAAGCACCGACTTGCCTGTGTTGGGAGTGTGCTTGTGAGCGTCACGGTCGACAGGCAGCAAGAAATTACACCACAGTGCCTAACAGCACAATGACCAACGTTAGTATCACAGTCACGTGGAACACAGCCGTCAAAGCAGCTTCTTGGCAAATTACACTTGACTAGAGATCGAACGAACTGACCGCTGCTGTTCCAGGACCGAATCAGTAACTGCACAAATTTGTTCCGGCCGGAACCAAACCGAACCAAACCACACACGCAGATCCGCGCTAGCCGCCGCAGACCACCCACGCCACATACCGCCGTGGTGGTCGGGGCGGCGAGTCGCTTGCCGGCATGGTGATAATTAACGCAACGACGGTCACTTGATGCCGCCGAATTCCGTGTCACAAGTCACAATGGCCGCACAAGATATGCATTGTTTTATGTGTACTTTGCCCACTCTGCATGCATCCCCCTGTTCACGCTGTAGCCAGCCGCCACGGACAACACGACATAGGTGGTCGTTCGGCCGGGGCCGCCGCAAGCGATGGTTGTCATACGAAATTGAAGCTGCCGCGGCCGTCTATTCGGAGTACTTCAGGTGGCAAATGACCGTCGTTGCGATAATTATCGCCAAACTGCATTGTTTGTCCAACGGCGGGCATCGTGTTGACTGCTCAGCATCGTATGTGCGCGACGGTAGTGAGTGCACTAAGTGAGACCGTCGCGACGGTCTCATTAAGAACAGAGAAAATGATTAGCATGTTCTGGCTCCGGAACAAATAATGTTCCGAGACCGGACCAAACTGACGTTGTTCCGGACCGGAACAGTACCAGAAACGGTTCTGGTATGATCTCTACACTTGACTAAATGTCAGCATCTGGCTAATAACGTTCACACCAGTTGACCACAGCATTTCATCAACATGCAGACGTAACACGTAAGTGATAAGATTAGAGCACACATAAATAACAACAGCATACGACCATTATGAAATAATATGACGACTGCTACACAGGCGACTGATGGGTGAACTGTTACATTTCACACACAGGCACCTGCCAAGTATTGCCCAAATGTTAACCGTACATCCATCAATCGCCAGTATATGTCATCACCACCAACACCACCACCACCACCAGTTCCCCTCAGTTTTCCTCCCCTACTTGTTTCAGAAGAGAACCATTGAGGATAAGTAGCAGTAGTTTACAGGCTGTAATCCCTTCCAGTCAACCAACGATGTAAAAGCACTGAAGAAAAGTCAAAACATTGGGTCACTTTATCTTTCGCTAAAACCAAAGTCTAAAACCTTAGTCTAAGTCCAAAAGTCCGGTTTAAGTCCGGATTTAATTAATGCAAAACGTGAAGTGACGCTAAACTTTGGTCTGAGACCAAAGTATAAAACCAAACTCACTGCCTAAAACAAAGTTTAAGACCAAAGTTTGGTCTAAAACCGAACTTAACCTGAGCAATCTGGTCTCTAATGCATTTAGATAGGCAATTATCACTAATCCCTTAGAGTTAAGACTTCTGTCTAAAACCAAATCACTTTATCTTTTGCTTAATCTGAACACGGTCTAAAACCAGGTTCTAGTTGCTCAAATTGAGCTTTGGTTTTAGACTAAGGTTTTAGACTTTGGTTTTAGCGAAAGATAAAGTGACCCACTGACCCTAACCAAAAAAAAATCACCAGCTGGCCTCATCCTTTCTTCGTCCACCACTGAATGAAGGGGCATTACTGCCTTCATGCTGCAGAGGCTTGCATAATGGGAATAGTACTGCACCTTTTCTTTATGCCAGATCTCCACTTCACTGTAAAGGGCAAGAGAAAATCATGTATAATACACATAATACTAAGAATACTGACCTCCAGCACAGGTGTGTCCATGGTGAAGCAGCGTAACACCTGTATTGCACCTGCTGCTTCTGACGATCCTCGGCTCCACACGACGACATGACCACTGACATATATCTCTTCATCGCATGGCTCGGACACAGACGGGCACTGACGCAGCAACCAGAACTCACCCTAGAGAACAGTGCACTTGTGTCACTAACACACGTGAACATTATTCGCAGTGTGTTGCTCATCACTACAGCAAAATAAAACAAGGAGGTTCAGCTGCTGCAGATGTAACACGCAGTGATCCTCTCAAGCGAAAATCTGCACAATTAATGCCAGGCTATATAAGTGGTAACAATAATCGTCTAAAAGACTGGCAAAATAGTATACAAATACATTAACAATGACCATCCACTGTAGTACAACTGCATAAGAAATTGAAGACAAAAATTTTTGCCACAGGCAAAATAACATTAAAGGTTACTCAGTCATCACAAGTAGTGCTACTGCCTGACGTCTCCCACACAGTGTGGAAGAAACTAAGGTCTAAGGTAAGGTCAGGCAGTATAGTACCCATGTAAAATGTACTACCTTGTTCAACTAGTGTATATACCACAGAATTGGCCACATCTCAAAAGGCCTCCAAAAACCAAACACTTTGCAGATGGTTGGAAGATTTTTTTACGAAACAATGCCAATCCCAACGTTTGATCAACAGCATCAAAGTGCTGAAAGTAAAAGAAACCAACACAATACATTGTCAATGTCAAAGTCAATACAAATTTCTATAGCACCCTAGTCTCAAGCGAATTGGGAGCACTGCTGAACCATCATATGTGATATATGCTGACGTGTACAGATCGGTTTTAGGTCGAGAATTAAAAGTACCGATAGTGTCAGTGGATGTAGTTTATGGCGACAGAGAGTTCTAAATGGTAGGCACTGCAATCGAGAACGACCTGTCAGCGAATGAGGTAATAAGTGGAGGACACTGCAGCTTGTTGGCAGTTGATGAACACAAAGTCCTTGTTGGCTGGTAATCGTGAAAAAGATCATGTAAGTAGACCGGTAGACCAGACCACATTAGCCTTGTGTGTAATCGCAGCAGTTCTGTATACTCAATACGCTGCCTAATTGGCAACCAGTGTAGGTAACATCAAAGTTCTGTTGAGTGTGCTGAAAACGGCTTTTGAAGCACTACATGTGCTGATGTGTTCTGAGCGAGCTGTAGACAAGGCATTTTCAATTTCTTTCAAACTTCAGCTGCTGCAAATTAAAAACTGTTAAGTTTCATAATCAACATTTTCAGTTGAGCACTTACTTTTGGACGATCACCACTGCTATCTTCTCTAAGTGTGCGCACACTGGAAGGAGCAATTGATATGGTGTGACAGTCACTAGTAGGCAATGTCTGCTCAGTGTGACAATAACCAGGGTGCACTGTGCAATACCGACGACCGAATGGCTTAAACAGATGTGCGTCTCGTGCACACAGCATGTCTTCAATGCTGGATTGCTCTGCGTCCAGGATGACAACAGGTGTGCACCAAACTTCTGAAATTTTCACGTCTGCAAGTCCAAATAACAAAAAACCAAGTGGGTATATTTTTAGCACTGTAGTAAATTTTGTGCGGTAAAATATAGTTGATTTTTGAATGTTTATAGTGAACAAAAATATACCCCTTTGTATACCGGGTACTCCACATGCCACTAGTTGGATTTGAGATAAGACTGGAAAGCATCAGTGGTACTGAACAGCAGTGGATGTACACTGGTAGCATGTTCCAGTCCGGGATGGTTCAAGGGAAGCATGCTTACTTTGGTTATCTTACCTGCCTGTGGCCTTATGGCAAATATCATCACATCGCATCTCATCACATGGAGCTCAGACCTTAAGTGCTCACAGCAATGTAATTATGCTTACAAGAAAGCTATTAGGGTCATGGGTATGAAAAGGAGAATGATATCATACAAGGAACCAAAGATTATGCTTCTTAGTCTTTGCAAGACACTGGTTAGGCCACATGTCGAGTATTGCTCGTGTGCTTGGAACCCTCACTACAGGAAGGACAAGGAATTGCTAGAGAAGATACAGCGTAGATATACAAAAATGATAAACGATATGAAGGGT
>Ga0209780_1002555_pt1 | contig 12998 bp, 8 predicted proteins | sample WorMetexBAHAMAS2_FD_187384 | JGI IMG/M metagenome (GOLD analysis project Ga0209780, IMG submission 187384) | Marine gutless worms symbiont microbial communities from Max Planck institute for Marine Microbiology, Germany - Inanidrilus exumae... | ecosystem: Host-associated > Annelida > Digestive... | reverse complement strand
GTCACAGTTTATAGAGGACACCGTCGAACCCTCTTACCTGCCCAGGATTAACTCCCTGTTCATCATGTGCATAGGAATCATTAGAAATAATTCTTTGGTAGGCGGACGCGCCCGGGCTGGGTCGAACCCCGGCCACTGAGCGCGTCACGCTCTACTGCACATGGCGGCCGAGTGCGTTAACCACTCGGCCACGAAAGCAAGTCTTTACGTGCGCTCAGAATGAAACAAAATAGATACAATGCAGTTTTAACTCATCATGTTATGACGAGGTAAAACTGCATTGTACCTATTTTATGTAAATTCATCAGTACGTTAGTACATGCACGACGATCTATTAGGAGGTCGCATACATTTATTGGAATGTCGCTTTTATTGCTAGTCGTTCGTGTTTACTGATATTGAAGAAATCGAGATATTGAGAGCAGCGAAGATGCGAGTGCTTGAAGCTCATTCACGCGTTATCGCCATGCTGCTGCTGCTGCTGCTGCTGCAGCTGCTGCTGGTCGTGTTTCTGACGCTGTTGTTCAGCCTCGTTTCCGTGCCATGACGCGTCTCTTCGATACCTGCTTGCCGACGCAACGCGACTCAGGGCTCGCGCTTCGTTAATCAGCGCATCGTCGTCGTCGTCGTAGTCGTCACTCACGTCGACGCTTCGCTTTCCGAACCTCAATAAACAGCACAGTCACCATCATAATCACCGCCATTATAGCCACGCCGACGTCAGTCGCGGGGGTATGGTTTTCACCGGCGTCTGTGTGTCTGTTTTTCCGCACGGTATCTCAAAAACCGCTGCAGCTATAGGATCACCAAACTTGACATACAAATGTTTCACGATGAGTCCTGGATAGCCATTTATTTTGAGGTCCAAACGTCAAAGGTCAATGTCACGAGTCACTAAACAGTGCTGGCGTGGGTCTGTGCACTCTTGTGAGTGTTGGCTTCTTTAAGTTATCACTTGTCATTCATTGTCGTCGTTTATTACCGACCACTTTAGTGGTCCAGGTACAGCAATTGGTCGGTATGTGTGTCTGTGTGTCCGGGCAATAACGAAAATTGTTGTTAAATGGGTCGGTGCGACCTCGTGTGAGTCCGTATACGGCTTTCTGGTTTTTGCCACGCCGCTTATATTAAAAGAAGAGAGAACGTCAGTTGTAAGTACTTAAACGATAAAATATCTAACGAGTTTCAAAGATTTGAAGCTAAGGAGAGAAGCAGTTCTATGCTCATGGTCATATGTTGCCTAAAGGTTCCTTCACACTGGATGCGGTGAGTTGCGGCAATTGCGGTATGCGACAAAAACGACGCAACATACCGCACGATACCGCACCGCAACGCACCGCATCCGGTGTGACCGAACCTTTATCAAAAGTGAACCTTCATGGTGGCGCACGGCACGGCTTCACGTATTCCACACTCGACAGCTAGTACCCTACCGAATGTACATCTGCAGTCGCCTTCACCGTTATTCACACAATCAATGCCTAAAATGCTGCTGATGGAAACACAGATCACAACTAGTCGCGGTTTTTTGTTGCGATAAACGCGGCTTGTACACAAAAACAGAAAGGGAAACGCAGGAATGCAACTTGGACTAAACGTAGTGTAAAGCTTTGACGATTGTTGGGAGGGGTCGAACATGAAGTCCCGAGTAAAGTGGAAGGATTGGATTCATTTGGATCTTTGCAAGTAGTCTGGTGGTGGCGTGTTGGAAATTTTCGGTTATCGCTATTCCACGGCAAGTCATTCCGAGCAGTTGCTCAGCTTATGTTGTTCTTGTTTGTCTGAAACAGCCGGTGGTAATCCACGATACTGTATCCCACTAAAATTAATCACGTGCACTGGAACTGCTAACCTTGGTCTGCCAAGCACCGTATAGTACTCGTTCAAGTCGGCCAGGTACTTATTGAGTTCGGCAACGCTGCGAAAATGCTTCGGTTTGACCGGTGGTCCGTCGCGGATCGCCCCCGGAGTCCGGCGTTCCCTCCAGTGCAGCACCATGCGGTGGTCGTCGGTCGCTGACCGCCGCAGAATGCCGCCGACGACGGCGACCGTGTGGATGATGATGAGGATCAGAAGAACGTTGACGAAACGTCCAGCTCGTCGCGACGTTGTCGCCTCGACCAAAACTGCCATCGTCGACCGGCTCAACGTCGCTTAACCCTACAGAAAAAGATACGATACGAGATGCGATCAGTGGCGAACCCATGGGGGCAAGGGAGCAATTAATTTTCTTGCTTCAAACCACACCAAAATCAACAGTTGCGGAACTTCGCCCCGTACCTCACGGTGGGCCGGAGCTTACATCAGCGCTACCCATACCTTCTATAGCTGGTGAGAAGGGGGCTGGCTGCCCCCTCCCCAAGAACCCCAACCACGCTTCGGAAGTTCGGACATCACGCTTCGGCCCTTCGGGCCTCGCCGTCCCCTCACCCCTCTAGCCAAAGCGCTTCTGGATTCCCCCTGGATGCGATACGAGACTGTACATTTACGTGCGCTCAAAATATGACGGGAAGTCGGTCATCTTAATCTTAATCATCTTAGTCGGTCATCTTAATCTCGCCAGTTTTGACGACTTATGCATCCAAGCCGATGAAAATCTATTTAACAAAGTTTTACATAACCAAGACCATATGTTCTGCATCGCCTCCTGCCGCCCGTCGCTCATACCTCACATAATTACAACCTTAGACCACGCGCACACCGTCACACGACACATCACTGCCCTAAAGACTAACGCATTTAACAGACTGTCATTTTATTATCCTATGTAATTTTATCAAGTTTACTGACTGCATTTAATGCATGCATGTTTTATTGTCTTACAATTGCGTTCTGACAGTTGTCAAATACACGGATGTTACCAAAAACGAACAAAATAAGGAAACTAAATACAAAAACCGGGTAGCTAAGAACACACGGTCCGGGTAATAGTCTGTGAAGGCAGTCCGAAGGGGTGAGGTAAAACTAGTACGGGGAAAATCGACGAAGAACATATTCCGCACATACAACGCCGTCCATTGCCTGGGAGCTCATCCCCTTTGCGGCGCTTGAACCAGCGAGGGTCAAACCCAATTATTATTTTAAGCCAGCATACGACCGCCATCACCCAGATGGCCGTTTCAATCAGCAGTTAGCGAGTGATTTGATGATAAACCCTGTGAAGTTTATGCAACAAACGACTTCTCCTTTGTCAAAAGGTGACAGTAGTGTTTGTAACTAATACCTACTACAGTCCACCTACCTGATGAATAGTCTGAGAGTTAAACACAAAAATCGTAAAACGTCCATCTCTGGTACAAACACCAGCTTGCAGACATTTACGTTATTCACACGTGAGAGCTTCGTCAATGACTGTCTGCTGCAGCCCACGTTAGTAACGTTACACGTCAATCATCCATACTGCTTCAGTTCGCTGATATCATGCATCCTCTTCTCAGCATTGCTGCATTGTTTTCCAGATTTTATACTCATATGGTTCAGATCTGAGCTATTAAGGCGGCCCCATATCTTGCAAGATGAATTCTGATGTCTCACATGCAGTACGCCATTGAAATCGGCAGCAATTGTAATTTTCAAGATTCACAAGGTTATATAGAAACACAGTTAAGGCGAAGTGAGGAATCTTGATATTGTGTATGAACAAAATTTCTGATCTGATAGTGAAACAATTTTGTACATCGGTCCACATTTGCCAACGTAGTATGATCAAAGTCAAGTGTATTCGTTTTTGAGACACTGTACAACAACAAATTCACAGTCATAGACTATAACTTAATTTCATGACCTGTACACAGTACCTCCTTACTGCTGTACAGGCCGCTTGGTTATAGGGCTGAAATTTTTAACGACTAATCAGTTGGTTAGCTCGCTGCAAAGTTTGTTCAATTAAAATTTTGTTCGATTAAAATTTACTTTCCAGTACTTAGTTACAAGTAATTCGCTCCGAACTCGTCGAGGACACGAGGAGCGTTTGAAGTTAAACGTTTCGGTGCGAGATCACAGGCCTATGTACTTTTAACAAGGTGTCGCCTTAATGAGACGTAACCGTACTGGCCCGACGTGCAGTGTCTACTGTGTCTGCCCGCCCGCCGGCAGCGTTACAGACGACGACAGACGACGCCGACAGACGACGACGACAGACGCCATGGAGCAAAACAATACTGGCCAATTAGGCGGGCCATTAACAAGCAGTAGGCTTACATTTAAGGCGATACAGAAACGTCACTTTTTGTAGTTATAATTAAGCTTATTAGAAGAATATTATTCTAAATGAATGTGACAATTGTCGTTTGCGTATCTTTTTTCAACAAATATATATTACCTACAGCACAAAGACCGTGTACTAGTGATTTTAAACTACTACCTGCAGTCGTTTTTGCCGCGCGACGCTATTCTAGCGCGGTATATGCTGTCGTCGTGTGTCTGTCAGTCTGTCACAAGCCGGCAATGTACCAAAATGCCTAAATGCAAGATCATGTAAACAACGCTGTACAACAGCTCAGGGACTCTGATTTTCTGATGCCAAAAATCTCGGCGAAATTCCGACGGGGTCACCCGTGTGTCCTCTATCTGGCGCCACCGTTGGGGGTGTTGGGGTCACCCCCCAACGGTGGTGCCAGATAGAGGTGGGGTAGGTTCAAATCGGCGATTTTCGACCAATATCTCGCTATATATCAAAAAACTCATACGCGCTCTATCAAATGGTGCTATTTCCAGTGACCTTGAGTGACCTAAACTACCCCAAACCATCCTATTTTCGACATTTTGTATCGCCTTTCATATCGTCGTAGTGAGTGGAGTTACAGACTTCTAATTTGGTAGGTAGGTAGGTTGACGGTAGCAAGTGCTATCCCATGGATGGCAAACCATCCCTGACATGGGCGTGGTTAGGTCACGTGAACCATTAAAATTTTTGTGGGCACCAACCATATTACTGGATCGTCTCAGGCGCTGTCAACTTAGTTCTCCGGTGAGTGACATAAACGTCTGATAGTCGTCGAACAAAGGTTGATCACACCCACCGTCGAGATCTGCCGAGTGGAAGAAATGGTTTGATTACCATATGATGCGATAGAAATATCTAGCATACGCTGAGCCTCTGCGACGCGCGGGTCTGTCAGCGGCAGCGGAGACATTGCTTAATTAACGATTAATACGTTCGAAATGTCAATGAAAGTTTATGATGATATTCGGTGTATATGGCAATGCTATTCGAAAAAACATACTATGCAGTTACGTAGTTACTACTTACTGTCGGCTAGTGCAGCTCACGGTGATGATCAGACAATGAAATATAACACGACAGTCGTTGATGTATCGCTTGCTGAAACGTGCTTTTATAGCGCCAAATGAGTGTTAAGCTGCGTTCACGCCGGTTTCGCGCGGTCCAGCGCATCGGCGCCGTGCCGCCTGTTGCGTCGCTTTCACCGCATTATGCCGCAGTATGCGGCAACATTCCTCACGACTGAAGAGCCAATGGGACGTCGCCCATCGTGCACGTGATATATTTGCATACGACATGAAAATAACTAGTTATAACTGACATACATACAGTAAACAAGGATATATAACTGTACACCAGCAGCAATGGAGTCACACGTATATACGTGTTGTATGGTCAACCATTTTGCATAAATTTATCATACATTAGCGGAAGTCTGTATCGTGCAAGACAACGCATGCATTGTCGTGCGTTGTGTTTCGTTGTGTCGCCGGATCCCGTGTGAACGCGCCTTTACCCTCGTATTAGACGAGGACAGAATCTATTACGCGACTGTCACTGTCGCCTCGTTATGACACCGAAGTCCTACCTCAGCTTGGCGAACCGCTGACAGCTGTAGTAATTGCCGGACCCGCAAAACTTACTTCGTATAATATGATCATAATGGGATCCCGTCGTCCTACGTCACTGGCACTTCAGCGGCTGCGCGTAGGCCTATTCGCCGCCATGTGTTATCGAACTGTATGACTCGTAGTATTTTAGCGAAATTTTACGAATATAGTCGACGAGTTTCAAAAGTTCAGTTCTTCGGCTATTAACAGCACCACTAATAGAAGGTTCTTGTTCATCTTTGTACGGTTGCATATTTGTTTCATCATCATCAACTTCATCATCGTTTATTACGCATGAAGCAGCACATGAACATAATTAAGCATAAAAGACAAAAGATAAAGCACACCCACACATGCACACATCACACAGAAATTAAGCCGAACGACTATACAGTAAGTAAGTAAGTAAGCAAGTGAGTAAGTAAGTTTATTGTTAACAGACTGGCAGCTTTGCAGTTGAATAGATCAATACATAATACAATGATAAAAGCAACAATATACAATACGCTACATATAGATCAAGACAATGATAAAAGAATACAAACTCAAATGAAGACTATCACTGACATTAAAAATGCATGCAAAATAGTGATGTAGACAATAGTAAAACTGACTAGTGACTGAAGAACATTATTGCAGCCCAAACAAAGTTATTATGATGTATTTTCTGGCATTCGCTGTTTTCGTGTGCTGTGTGTTCACCGTTTAAATACTTGTATTTTGAATATAACTTTTTAGTGAAGAACACGATTGTGCTTTCCTGGTGTTAATATGATTCGACGATATTAAAGTATTGTTACTCTCGACTTCTCGGCAAACAATAGCAGCCTATATGTAAAGTCTGTGTAAACTGGCTAGACGATTCGACGCCCCGCGATCTACCGCAGTCTCCCAGTGAACGGTCTTGCCGGTGAATGGAACCATGGCCGGTCGGTCGGCGTTAAACTAGAGGCTCAGCTTTGGCAGACTAGTAACGACGCGATGCTCGGCGTCACGGCAAACGTGTTGTAAACAAAGGTGGTCGCTCATTGCGATTAACTTGCGACGGTCGTACTAAGTCGCTACTTGCGACGGTCTACGTGCCGAGCCGAATAGGCAGAAAAATTGTCTACTTTCAGAGTTTGGCACAGGATTCCAAACAGAAGTAGGCCTAAGTAGTTGTAAGTTAGTAAGTACGTAAGTAAGTAAATAATTTTATAGAGCGCGGTTATCGTCAAGAACCTCTAACGCGCTAAATGTACTAGTATCGAGTGAACAGGTACGTTTTAATCAAACGTCTGAAAGTGCCTGCACTGATGGCCGCGGGTCTCGGATGAAATATGGAAGAGAGTTCCAGACTTTGGGGCCGGTAACTGAAAAGGCCCGATCACTCAACCGACCTGTACTGTCGCCATCAACTCTATCACGGTCATTGGCGGCGTCAGCAGAACTGAAGCGTCGTCGTTACAGGCGGCGGGAATCACCACCACCACAACTGCTAGCGCCAGCAGCAGAATCGAAGCACCAACGGAGGCGATCGTAGTCGGCAGCCAAACATAATAATAGTGTCAACTAAAAACATCCAGGCCGGGGCAGTGCACTGCGGTCCGGTACACAGTACTCTGTATATATCCGAATTCCCTTACATAATGCATGTAGAATAGGGTAAGAGGGTGAGGGTAGCCTCTGTGCTAAAAACCGAAACCCTGCAGTGTTGATGTGTTCAAAAAACGTCTCCACATATTTAGAAATACCAGGATGGATCTGTTCACGGACTAATATCCACAAGATCCTAGGCCGGATCCAGAGACTCTTCTACTGGTACAGCCGTACCAAGTAAATTATCAGGTAAAACCAGCTCGATCTGTTCAGTTTCAATACTATCGGCATGTGAGGGGCGGCCGGACAGACGGGCTATAGCGTATACTGCGTTCTGCACGTGTGTGCGCATGCGGTAAAAAACTGAAGCTAGTACGCTACTCTAGCGTTAACAGTAATTATATCTAGACCATTCTAGCGCTGTGAATTTTTCGCGGCCATCGCGGGATTCGCAAAATTCGCAAAATTTTTGACCTACCACCGCGAATTCTTACATATTCTTGCGAGATTCCGCGAATTTGACTACTTTCATCCATTAGGAGGTAATCGAGGCAGAAAATATGAGAAATAGAGGAACCGGAAGATGTCTCCCGGAAGACGGAAGACATCCGGAAGACGGAGAAAGGAGATGGGAGATGGAAAGTGGTTGTAAGTAGATTACTAAGAAGTGTGTAACACGATGGCCAGTGGGATGCCAGACAGACCTATAGGTCTACGGTCACTTCTCCAGCCGCAGATATACAAAGAGCTAACAGTGACATTAAGGAGTTCAGTAAAATTTATCAAAGAAATCACTCAACTAACATGAGCCCTTTATTTATTAATTTAGACAAAAACGTGTAATATGCATTTGCTGTTGAATCACTCAGAAATTTAAGTTTGCGTTTAGTTAAATAATTCTTTTTTCTCCTATATAGCATTGTAACATTTTCTAGAAGTATATATACATGGTCAATGTTACAACATTAACTGATTACCTATAGCGTCAAAATAACAGCGTAGACCATAAAATACAGGATGGAAATGATAAAAGCGTAGGCTATGCAGTTGTATTTTATATACAACCTTTTTACAACACGCAATTCAATATAAAACTGATTTAAATACATGTGCTGACTGAATTGACGTTACTCGCTCTCTGACAATAATTATTATCTAGTTGATGTGTTTTGACAAGTTTATTATTGAAAGCGATAACGGTGTTTTAGTTTTTCATCTTGAAGATAGGCTTTTTTCTATTGCCATAATTGCGACACGAATTCTCCGCGAATTTGGCGGCGTTTTTAATGCGAATAGACCACGAATTTTTACCGCTCGACGCTATGCTAGCGCGGTATATCCTGTCATTGTGTGTCTATCCATCCTTCTGTCTGTCCGTCACAATTCGGTGTTCTACCAACAAGATGGCTAAAGCTAGGATCACGGAAACAATGTTATACGATAGCCTAGGGACTCTAGTTTTCTGACGCCAAAAATCTCAGCGAAATTCCAAAGGGGTCACCCCCAACGGGGGCGACAAATAGAGGTGAGGTAGGTTAAAAGCGGCGATTTTCTACCAATATCTCGCTATATCTCAGAATTGGTGTAAGATAGGGACATATAGTTACTATGGTACGCAAATAGGAAGTCGTATGTCCTCTATCGATTGGTGTTATTTTCGATGACATTGAGCCACCCTACCCCAAATCACCACATTTTTGAAATGTGTATCGCCTTTTATGTCTTCGTAGTGAGTGGAGGTAGAGGCTTCAAATTTGGTAGGTAGGTTGACAGTAGCAAGTGCTAGCCCACGGATGGCAAACCATCCCCGAAAGGGGCGTGGTTAGGTCACATGAACCATTTAAATTTTGGTGGGCACCAACCATATCTCTGGAACGGCTGATCGTCTCAGGCGCTGTCAACTTATTTCACCGGTGAGTGTCATAAATTTCTGATGGTCGTCGGACTACTGTTGATCACACTCACTGTCAAGATCTGTATTCAGCACTGCAGCTAGGCAGAGTACAAAATGGTTTGACCGTTTGATTAGTATATGATGCAATACGGAATATTTAGCATGCGATGAGTCACTGCTGAGTCACTGCGCCGCGCGGGTCTGTCAGCGGCAGCGGAGACTTTTTTGTCGGACAGGTGATGGCGATTACACGCGATACTGTGCGGAAAGTCGGTTATGTTGAAGCCTAATTAACCGGCTGATGTGGCTTTCAAATGTCGCCGACATCTGAGATACGATACCAAACGATGCGGAAGAGCATCACGTTCGCTAAAACTATAACCTGGCCGGTTGTTTTTCGATTAAGCTTCCTTAGTCGACCGCCTCGATAAACAACTGAAAATAACAAGAAACCTCGCACAAACTCACATAGATCGCTCGCGCGTCAACAACATACTCAAGCGCTCCATCACATTTGAAAGGCTTGCTGTAGAAAATGACCTGTAAGGTCACTCAAGGTCATCGGAATTACCTATATGTTCGATAGGCCATATATCATTTCCTATTAGTGGCATATAGTAGCACCTACCACCGTTTCCCAGATATCACCACATATAGGCCCTACAGCATGCCAGAATACACAACGCCTCATTTAACACCTCCCACTGTGCTTTGAAATCTCGACTTCATCTTTGACGATCATCTCACCGTCTCTGACCAAATTACATCTCTCGTCCTCGGCCTCGAGCTCCTGGCTTCAGCCTCAGTCTCGAGCTCCTGGCCTCGTTTAACACCTCTGTTGTCGACTTCTCTCTCACTTCTGACGGGCACAAGACTACCGCTCTATAGCGTCGGCGGTAAAAGTCGCATTTGGAAAGGCCAGCAATACATTAGAAGACATTCTGTCACTGGAGTGAAGTGTTTGCTAAAGTCAGCGAACGTTAATGTACGATTCTTGGTCTAAAAATAAAATTTAATGTGAAAATTTTACAACGTGTAAAAAACGGAAACTGGTAATGGAAAATCTGTGACTGTAACTGTAACTGAGAAACTTAACTGAAACTAAAATAAAAATGAAAAATGTTAAAAATCTAAACTGCAACGGAAACTGAAGTCAAAAATCACAGCTGAAATAACACTGGTCCCGGACATCTCTAGTGATGCTTCTGACATCGGCGGTCGCGTGTTTGTAACTTTGATTCATCAGCATACCCATCACCAGAAAACTCGGATCCGTCCATATTTCTCGTTATCTCAACGCTGCTGACGGGTTTCGGCAATGTCAAAGCATAACAGCTATGGCCTACGCCTAGGCTTAGGTAGGTCAGACATCGAAGGAAAGAAGAAGGTCTGAATTTGAGGCCAAGGCTGCAAAATTTTGGCCCGGGGATACTCCAAGCAACGAGGTCATGCATGCATGCTTTGACGACTATGCCTAAATCTCTCACATAACTGCAGTAATTGTTAGGCGCTTGAATTCAATTTTCGGTTTTCGGCACCACTGATCATATGTGATAGTTCTTAAATTCAAATGGCAATGTTACGACGCTATCAAGCTGACTTGCGAACGTTCTGTTCCACATCATTTGATATGGCATAGCGACGTACTGGATACAACGACACTACAACAGTAGTTACGACGATTTCGCAAACAGACAGACACGTTACTTTAAAATTTACCCAAAACGGATAAAAATGCGACGTAACTTAATTCTATAGCACGACGGTGGCGCGATCAGCTGACGTAGAAACAAGTTTATTTTGCCGAGGATGTCTTTGGTAGCCTACGTCGCGTCTCTTTGGACACCGCGTACGTACGTAAGCTTATTGTGCAAGCCGACGGCAACGCCCTCCTACGACGATTCAATGTGCGAAGTCGAGGGCGTATTGAGAGGGAAACTCCTGGCATACATGTTTCTACACTACCTTGTGAATCTTGAAAATTTCAATAGCTGCCGATTTCAATGGCATATAGCATGTCAGACCCTATAGTTTACCTTGCAAGAATTGAAAGAACTGAGGCCGCCTTAATGGCTGAGGTCTGAATCCTATTTCCTATGACTGTAAAATCTGGAAAACAATGCAGCAGTGCTTATAGAGGATCCGCGATGTCATCGAACTGAAGCAGCAAGCAGTGGATGATTGACGTGTAACATGGGCTGCAGAAGACTGTCATAATTGATGAAGCTCGTATCAGTAAGTCGCATACATGTTTGCGAGCTTGTATTTGTATCAGAGATGTATGTTTTCAGCACTTGCTTTAACTTTCAGACTATTATTTTATTAGCTAGGTGGATTGCAGTAGGCATTAGTTACAAACACTATTGTCACCTACTGAAAAAGTTGAAGTCGTTTGTTGGATGGACTTAGCGGGGATAGTGGTCTAATCATATTCCCGACGTTCTTGCGTCCTTTACATTCTGTGCTTCATATATTGTACAAAATGCAAGTAAATCACTACTGTGATATACTTGTACCATTTGTCATCTATATCTTGTTCAGTTTGTTTTTATAAGCCTAAAGTTTCAAGCACAAATGATTAATATTGACAGTATGGCTATAGCAGAGACAAATAAAATTAATGTAATTTGGTTGATGAATTGTCAGACCCAATTAGACAATCCTGGCTACGCCTTGCGCTAAACGAACGCCTGATGAGACGCGAGATAATTTTAGCCGTCATCATGAATTGAAGAACTACGCTATATTACAGCCACAGGCAGTCACGTATAGCCAATGCTATTTAAACAGGTAGTGGTTATCTTGGAAACGCTGCAAGCCAGGAGACGTGCTTACCACGGAACCACTAATATGAACAGTGATAAACTGAATAGTACCACTACTTACGATTCTTGAGTGACCTTCAAAGATGTAGTGTGGAGTGTCTAAAAATAAAAGGTACTATAAAAGGTACACATAAATTTTAAAGCAACGGTTTCTACATTAAGGTATACGATACAATACGATACAGTATGAGATGGCCAGCCTAATCTATCGCACGGCATAGAAACGAAAAAATATGGAAAAAACTAAAAACAAAAACCGAGTAGCTCAGAAGAAACGGTCCGGGCAATGGCCCGTAAAGGCAGCCCGGGAGGAAGAAGAAAAACTAAGGGGGTAGAGTTTGTGTGAAATATGTAGATTTTAAGCCGGGAGTGAAAGAGAGATGGAGTTATGGATGAGGAGTGGTGAATCAAAAGAGAAAGAAGTGATGGGTGAAGAAACAGGTATGCGTGTATAGCTCGCCGAACAGAATTATTGATAAACGGAATAACTGTCGGTTTTTAAGAATAAACTGGATCGTTTTACGTACAACTAGCACAAGAGGGGGTTTCATTTTAGTTACTGTGCAAATAAACATTCATTCATTCATTATATGTCTACAAAGGTTGTCTTTCCCGCGAGTAAAAACGCATCTAATCAATCAAAATGCCAGCGATATATTAAGCTCAACCCTGGCCGCTTTTTTGTTCAGCAGCCACCCAAAAAGAGAAAAAGATCGAAAGGCTCATTTAAATTACGTAGGCCTACTTCAAAATACCGAAAAAGAGACAAACCTACTTCGTTTAACAAATTAGACGATAGATTGGCAAGTACTGCGCATGAAGTCTTGAATTTTAGCATCTGCTACAGAATTTCCACCTCACAGTTATAT
>Ga0209780_1002554_pt1 | contig 13000 bp, 7 predicted proteins | sample WorMetexBAHAMAS2_FD_187384 | JGI IMG/M metagenome (GOLD analysis project Ga0209780, IMG submission 187384) | Marine gutless worms symbiont microbial communities from Max Planck institute for Marine Microbiology, Germany - Inanidrilus exumae... | ecosystem: Host-associated > Annelida > Digestive... | reverse complement strand
TTTAGTTCGCACGACTGTTCCTGTCCGCTAGCGCCACGGAAGTCTTTTGACATTCTGGCGCTTTACAAATCGGATTATTATTATTATTATTATTAGTAAAGAGTTAATATTATGTCAGTAAACTGTAAAAGTTTCTTTGATCAACAGTTGATGTTTGCTGTCTAGTGTGTAATTTTAATGACAGCACTACGATGGCATTGTTGAGCTCTTTCTGTCTGGTTAAATGTTTGCTTGTGTGTGACCGTCAGTGTACTTGACCAAGTGTGCATCTGTATGATAATGTGCATGTATGTGTGTGTACCTGTGTGTATGTGTGGGTGTATGTGTGTGTGCGGATCTGTGTATATGCCTGTCTGTCTCTGTGTGACTTGTCTAGAACGAAATCGTAGCTATGAGAGCACTTCGTTCGTCGAGACGCAAGCAACTCTGCTGTTGAAGACTTACCCAGTTGAGTTTGTCCAGTATCCTTTATACAGTTTTATGCACATGCCCACCATTTTAATAAAAGTGAGGTTTGCATTTTCATTTAATATTCTCTCTAATTTCTTTAGTGGTTTTTAGGTGTGCAACATTCTATTGCTGTGCAAAATTTTAGAGTACATAGAAATTTAACATAAGGACTGTGTCCGCATGATTTATGCTAACATTACCTTGACGCCGTTTCAGGCTCTCAAGTTAGACCCACAAGAACAAACTTTGAAACTTTGAAACCTTTTTGTCTCATGTGCCTCAAGAAATACAGCGTGTATTATCTGCGATATGTTTACACATGAATTGGAGAGTGCACGTGACTTTTAATTTCAACTATTTTTGCTATAATGAACGACTTCTTAAGGTGGCCGCCAGTCACGTACACTGTAAATGTGGTAATATCTCGGAAACGGTGTCAGATAAAGTTGTTACTACAGACCACTAATAGGAAGTGACATATAGCCTGTCAAATGGAGGCAATTCCGATGACCTTGAGTTACCTTCAAGGTCGTTTCCTACTGCCAGCCTTTACCCCTTTATAAGGCAGAAGCCCCCAGGAACCCCCAGGCTAGATATTAAAAATGTAACAAAATGGTGGCAAAATATTTGCCACTGCCCGTTTCAGTGACCATATCTCGGTGGCAAAATGTTGGCCACCGCCTTATAAAGGGTGTGATTTTTTGTACATCTGTATATCAGTTGAAACGATTTCAACTTACATAAAGCGTCACACTGTCTATCTGTAGTAGGGAATGCAATAACTAATAATGCAATAACTAATGCAAAAGTAAGGAGGCCAAGTGCCAGAGTCTTAAGATACTGAAGTTAGCTGAGCTGCATTGGCTGTGTATATAGAATTTATGCAATCCGTTTCGTGGCTTAGTTGCATTTTAGTTACTGTTTGAACTTTTCTGTTTTCTCTGTTATTGTGCAACATGTTTTCACTGTCGTCAGCTATACGTATGCTTAGCTAGTAAAATTATTTTACTACCATAAATTCTTCAGTGCTGTCCAACGACAGTTTGTAGTTTTGAGAAAGAAAGAAAGTCTTGCTTGTCGCTGCTGTTGTTACCTTGGCGTCAGTTGATATTTGTTATTGTATTGAAGTGTACTTTTTCCATCACGTCTTGTAAAGTTTCAATAAACGTCAGCTGAGTCGTGTTTATCCAAAGGGAACACGAGTTGATTCCAGCAATTATCTGCCCCAGGTAATCGACTAGAAGATATATTGCTCAGACAGCCTGCTTCCTGTAGTTAATTACTTGTTATCCACACATGCCAATAGGCAAGGTGTGGATATATCGTTTACTGTTTTTGTGTGTTTGTTTGTTTGTTTGTCTGTACCCTTACGGATTTCTCCGCAAGCCAGCAGCGTCAAATTTTGCACGGTGGTTCATCGGCGTCAAAGGCAGGGAATCTTACATTTTGGGGAACTTTGCTCCCCCAGAAACCCAAAATCGGTCGGCGAATCGGCCAGTGTGCACACTGAACTGTAAATAGAACTGGAAGGAGCCTAGCCTAGCCTGCAGGCCTAGGCTGACTGAAGTCAGGGCGACGTTCTATTTATAGTTCACTGAGCGTGCGGACGACGTAGGTCGTCATGTGTGGATAGAGCCAGTCCCCACTGACGTACTTGTTGCAACTTGTTTCGTTTTTTCTTACCTTTTATGACTACTGAATAAATAAATCATCTGTCTTTGCTTCAGGGTAGTTATCTTCTTTGGATATTTTATTGTCTTGATAATGCAAGTTAATTGTCTCCACGTTTATATTGTTTATAATATGTATATATTGTCATTTTTTTGTCCATATTGGACGTAAAATTGTCTTCTTTTTTGAGTATTCAAATGCTCACACAACCGTTTTGCATCCATTATAAAGAACTGGAGGATTTGTTGGAGCAAATCTTTACTGCCTGAATGCCGTTGCTGACTACGTCTAGCGTGTTTGGATAATGAAGAAGACGCTAGAATTCTCAGCAGTGTTCCCAGTACCTGGTCTCCATAAATTGTCTACAAACCATATTCTGTTGATATTTCATGATACATAATAATGGCCTGTATGTGGACAAATAGCTTACCTGTAGAGTATTAATCATTTGCACTTGTTTATGTATACTTAACGTTGGTGCACTCAATGCGGCATGGTGTTTAACGAGACATTTCTGGGCAGCAATGGCACCAATAAACTGAACTCCACAAGATCGTCGCCAGTAATATCTTTAAAACTTTTGAAGTAGAATCAATGCCTGTGATGACATGCATGAATTTCTTACCAGCGCTTTGACTTGCTACTAACTTCAGAACAAAAAAACTGCATGACCACTAAATTTGACATTTTATACGATGGTAAATTATGAGTTGCTGTTGTTTGAGTTATTGTTATGTCAAAACTAAGAATGTCTGCACTAGTTGACGTAGCTGATGATGCGAAATTTATTGATTACATTGCACGTCTGTGTTCGTTTTCATTGCTGCAGATATTCTGGAATGCTGGTTGCCAGATGGTTGCCCTAAATTTTCAGACTCTTGGTAAGCAACTTAAAACGTTTTTTTAGGGAAATATGATCTCTTTGGACTACAAATAAGCAGTTAGTTATTAAAAGCCAATAGTCAAAGTAATGTGAATGGCCAAACTTAGACCCCCGCGGACGGATTTAGGTGAGTTGATGACACATGCAAATCTATGTGGCGTGGCAACAACATGGGTGGTCTGGGCGAGCACTTAACTTGTTACTTGTTTTAGTGTTTTAGTTGACCTTTTTTTACCGCACGACGATATGCGCTAGCGCGGTATATGATAGGGGCGTGGTCAGGTCGTGACCCATTAAAAATTTTTTGGGTTCCAATCCTATCACTGGAATGGCTTAACCTAAAGTCGTCAATTTTTGTACACAGGTAGGCTATATCAAGTCTAGCAACAGGATGACATATCACCAACAAAAGGGGCGTGGTTATGGTCAAAACGTGACTGTTTTAAAATTTTGCCGTTTGGCGTGACGCAGCGCTTCGCACGGGTTTGTCAGCGACAGCTGAGCTACTTGTACATTTATGACAGGCTGCTGGCTGATATAAATGTGATGTTTGTGCTTAGAATTTGGAGATAAAATTTTGATATTTGCTGTTTTAAACCATCAGCATGATCTAATGGCGCTGTTTCAGCTGCCGGTTGCTTGTTTTTACTCTCCGTTAAAATGTTGATTGTAGTGGTTTTTACATGATTGTTCGCTGCAGTTTTACTACTGTTGTATCAGCCGTTGTCTGCTGACGTTGTGAATATGCGCTGTTCAAAAAACACCTAATGCAGCGCTCATGTAGTTCATATTGTTGGTGTTTGTACTATCCTTATAGTGGTCCTTGCAGCGATTTATCCACTTAGGCCACTTTAAAAATTGATTGATTGATTGATTGAGCAGCTTTTACAATGTAGAGAAACTGAAACCATTTTTTATTTATATATTTTGTAATTTGCCGGTTGTTTAAATGTTGCTGTACTATTTTACCATTGTTCTCATATGTACTGGGCTGAACGAACGTAGGGTAATGTTGCTGTTCTGTATGCCTTAGACACATGTAGTACATGTCAGCAGCACTTCCATTATTGTCTGCACCTTGATTGATTGGGTACACACAAAGATTTGTGTGACTTTGCTGATGGTCGTCAAACGTTTCCAGTGAGATCTTTGGAAACTGATGCAACATTATTTAACGTACAAATGTTTTTACATTGAGTCATAGAAAGTCATTTATTTTGTAGTCAAAAGTCACAAAAGCTTTTTAGCGTGGGTCATTGCACTCTTGTGAGTGCTGGCTTCCACTAGTTATCACTAGGGGCATCATCGTCCAGCAGTCGGTCAATCAGTCAATCAAATTCACATAGCACTGCATGTTGCAAGTCTGTATTCTAAACTGAACCATAGTTACAGTTTAAATTAAAATAAGCAGCCCTGCGCACCTGGAACTCACTACCATCTGACATTTGACACCTCAAGACCCACCTGTTCAGACAGTCTTAACCTGATGCCACCAGCGCCTCTGTATCTTCGGACTTTACGGCGCTATAGAAATGCTATTTTATTGTTATTATTTATTATTATTCAAGAAGTTTTGGAGATCAACCATCGTTTATCAGTGAGTTGCAGACTAAAGGAATGCTGATGCTCAGGGCTGTTGCCAATCATGTTCACAATGACAGTTTGTCAGATGATCGTAGCGTGTGCTAGTGAGTAATCAGTTATTATTATTATTACTATACATGTGTGTGTGTAGATCTTGCAATGCAGCTGAATCTCGGCCGGTTTGAATACAATGGCCGGTGTGGCTACTTACTGAAGCCTGAGTTTATGCGGCGTCTGGATCGTCAGTTTGATCCGTTCGCTGAGTCGACTGTCGACGGAATTGTCGCTGCGACAGTGCAAGTCAAAGTAACGGCGTCGTGTGTTCTGTGTTGTCTGCGCTGTAGCACTTGGTGTTATTACTGGCCCGCCTACACATAGTGTAGGGGCCAGACTAGTGGTGCTCTCTGGCGTCTGTCGTCGTCTGTAACATTTCACGGCGGGCCAGTAGAGTTTCGTCCCGTTAGGGCGACACGTTATTCTTTTTGCTGCTGTTGATTTTTAGGCCGCATCCTGTGTGTCTGTCTGTCTCTCTGTCTGTGTATTGGTGACATGGATGTGCTATGCAAAAACGGCTGAACCGATCGAGATGCCGTTTGGGAGCTGACTCAAGTTGGTGTCAGGAACCATGAATTAGATTTAGTCAAGGTCCCTCATTTGAAGGTATAGTTTTGCAGGTTGGCCGGCCCACTGAAAAGCATTGGGAGTCTCTGCTGCAGTGTATGGGATGATGCAATCACCAATGACGATGTGCAATGAAAGGGGTCATTCAGTCCTCAATAATGGCATGACAACGTGACTGCTGCAGCCGACTGCACTGCTCCCAACTGGTCATTGTCGTGCTACATTGTCCCCCGTCAAAAATCCGGTGGCCTTCTGTCAAATTTGTTAATTACAAACTAACTAGCACACGAAAACCGCAGAATCTTTCTCAGTCCTTTCATCTCAAAGGCGTCAAGACGTGTTTCTTTATTCTTTCTGATTGTCCTGCTTTCACAGCCGTACGTTGCTACAGGCCACACTAGCAGTTTCATCAGTCGTATCTTCGTTGAAATCGGTAGGCTGTGAGTGACTTCTCCATATTTCCTGCAGTGGTGTTTAACCTGGTACTGAATTCCGTCATACACTCACGTTGGCATGTTGAAAATCTGTTCACACGGAGACATGCTTTAACTCGTGTTACTAGGCTGGTTAAACAGAAACAGACAATCCGTTTAACACTGGTCGCGGCTGTACTAGCTGGTAAAACAGAAACTGAAAGTGAAGTAAAATGAAAATTTGCTGTAATTCATGGACAGTTATGCATGATTTAGTATTAAGGTCATTCGACACGCGTGCATTTTATAACGTCAACTTGTGTTAGCGCAACTTAGTTTAGAACTGCGGCAATGAAGTTGAAGCAAAGTTTTACTGCCCGCATGATGGCGACTAGCATAGGCGTCGGAACTGCGGGGGGGGGGCCCTTCCACTTCGTTCAAAGTGGGCGCCTGGCCTCCTTACTTTTGCATTAGTTATTGCATTCCCAAAAATGTAACTGACAATTTCATTCTCAGATACTATGCTTACATTACTAATATTGTGTAAAATTTACAAGTGAACCACCTTTGCAAGGACTCATGGGGTTTGTCACATAAAGTGGGGGGGCAGCCCAAAGGGCCCCATCACGTACAAATTGCTTCCGATGCCACTGGCGACTAGCAAATTCGGATTAAGGAGAAGATGGTATAATTATGCTGAGCGGTGTTATCTATTCTGTCTCATATCATTATGTAGGTCGTTTAGCAGTGATTGATTCTACTGTCTGTTGTGTTGGATCCGTCTATTTTCTGGATGATTCTGGGTCAGTTCATCTAGTTGTTGACGTCATTGCAGGTAATATCGGGTCAGTTCATCAGTGACAAGAAGTGTGGCTCATACGTGGAGGTCGACATGTTCGGTTTACCGTCTGACACTGTGCGTCGAAAATTTCGTACCAAAGTTGTTCAGAACAATGCAATCAACCCCGTGTATGATGAGGAACCGTTCGTTTTCCACAAAGTGAGTTGGTCGCTTGTTGTTGTTTTTCTATGCTAATTACAATTGTTTGGTTGCAAATCTCAGGGCGGATATGGTTCCGCCTTTATGTTCTGATGTTCTGCTGTATTAATGGCACAGCTCCGTCTTACTTTGCTGAGATCACCTGTCCAGTGGCTGACGTTGTGTTTCGCTGCCATCTTCACTCGATCGCCATGACAACTCTTATTGTCACGCCCATCTGACGATCAACCTTGGGCGATCGGGCATTCTGTGTCGCCGCTCCATGGAAGCAGTTTGCCATCATTTGTGCTAGCTGCAGCGTCACTTATCACCTTCTGATGAGAACTGAAGACATCCCTACACCATGCGAGCTTTGTCGACCTCTGAGCTTATTGTACCATCTCCTGCAGTACCTGTGTAAAGTGCCCCTACAGTGTATTCGCAACAATTTCACTCTAGTCGATACTTTTTAGTAATGATAATAATAATAATAACTAGAAAACGTGAAGCTCATACTGTATGAACAAACGATAATATTTCTTCACGTTTTGTGGATAAATGTTTGCCATCGATGTTTACCGCGGCTGTCAACACACCATAGGTCACTTTGTCATGGACACTTTCCACGCAGTTGACAGCCAAACTAACCACATCCAAGACCACACGTGGTGTGTCATCGTGAGTGTACGTGATCCTGTCGGCACTGGTGAGTTATGTTGTCGTAACTTTAGGTTATTCTGCCGACGCTGGCTAGTCTGCGAGTCGCTGTGTACAATGAAAGTGGAACGACGCTGCTTGGTCATCGTATTCTGCCTGTCGACACGATGCGACCCGGTCAGTCATCATACTTTTATTTAAAATGCACTCTGGCACCGCCGTTGTTTCACTGCTGCCACAGTCACTTTAGGTCGGATGAAGTCCTCCAAGGGAGAAACTTGGGAAGGGGGGTAACTAGATCAGGATTTTTAGAGGCCAGATGCCAAACCAACAGCGTCAGAGCAGTGACGTACAGAAAAGTTATCAAAGAAACTTATTAATGTGAAGCTGGTCCTCTGCATGTTGATGCAGGCATATTCTTTGAATCAGTGTTTGTGCAAATAATGTTGCTATATGAACCATTATAGTATTTTGTTGACTGTTTTTTGACAGATAGTCAACAGTATGTGATGCTGAGTCTATCTATAACATTGTAATAGCATGCTTCATTCGTCTATCTTACTCACTTTATGTTTGTATACATCGTTTCCTTCATGTCATTCTGGTAACAACTTTTACAGGCTTGAAAGAGCCTATTGCAATCACTTTGGCAGGCCTTGGAAGTGTTTTTCGGCTATAACTCCCCCAAACCTAAACTGATTTGGCCAAAACTTGGAATATTAGTGAGTAACGACCGTGGGGTGTCACACAAAAAATTGGAGGAAATTGCCTCAGCAGTTCCACCAATAAAAGCGTGTTTTTTTCGGGCATGGTAAGAATGCAACACGGCCTTTCGGTCACTTATCCTGCACAGATTTTAACCATTTTTAAAACAACAGACGTGAATCAGTGTGCTGGTTGTGACCGGTGTGAAAAAGTTTTAAATTTTAGAGGTAGGGAGTTTTGCAGGCTCCAAAAATGCATTTTTGTCGGGCTTTGGGGATGCTTATACCCAGTATACAGCTTAAATGCCACAATTTTGGGCGATAGGAGTCATTTCAGGCACTAGCCAAAGAATGTGCCTTTGTACGTGAGTTTTGATGGGGGACATATCTTTTGGGTGCTATGACCCCAGAAACAGCGGAATTTTTACCATGACCGACAACGATGGTGTTATGACATAAACTCAATCACTAGAGGACAGCAGCTGCAGCACACATAGTGCACATACGAGTTTACCATTCAACTAGAGATTCAGGGGTTTAAACGTTTAATTGTTTTAATGATAACTATTGTTTAAACGTTTTAGTAGCATTTTTAGTAATTAAACAGGCGAACTTAAGACAACACAGAACGTGTTTTACACAATCAACACCAATTTTTGCATGCAATTTTGAAACTATATTGCAGTGAGTGAATAACATACACTGCAACCCTCTAGTTCATAATTATTATGATTATAACAGTGTTACACTTATAAATAAAATAATTATGTGTGCGTTAATGAGTGCTATGTGGGAACAACAGTTCAAGTCAAAAAAGTTGAGAAGTATCTGACAATGAACCTCTTAATGTAGTCGATGAATGTGGTAGAACCACGCAGCAGCAATCTTAGCAACGTGTCATTTCATGGTTAGCTTCGAGTCCAGATGAACGCCGAGATCACGGACGATACTGATGGGCTGAATGTTTCTCAGCAATCAAATTGCTGAAAATCGGCATACAATGAGACCAGTCATTCTGAAATTGACTGTGCAGGTTATTGTGTTTTAGTGTTATGTACCATGTATTTCAGTTCGTATTATCTATGTTTCGACATTGTTAGTGGAGCAACAGGGAGAGCAGCTGAAGTTATTGCTACAGGTTCACAGTAGGAAGATGCGCAATATCTTAACTTAAATTTACTCTTGCGAGCAGAAATCTGCTCTTCTACAGTCCATATGCCAAAGTGTTTGCAGATGTCTTTGGAAAGGGCCCGGAATGTCTTTAAAGAGCTGTATTAAGAGCGAATTGTAAGGAATGCCTCGTTTACAGAATTCACAGGGCATGCCTCAGTTTTCCGTAATCTGAATTTACTGGTTGCCAACAGCAACGGCATGTGGGCCATAAAACGTTGCTCAAACTTGCTCATGTTCTTAAAAATTATTTATGGTGTTAATTAACCCAAGATTGCCTCAGTAACGGCCGCAAAATTGCTGTATGCGTTGTAATTGACCAAAGATGCTGTTTTGGCTCAGCTTGGAGTAGATTCAGACCAATTAAACAAAAAGTGATAGTATGTGTGTGTTGTTTATAATAATATGATGCGTGTTATTGTGAATTATGATGTTGAAATAATGCTTTTTTGATAGGATATCGCCATATAGGCTTGCGTAATGAGTTTAACCTGCCACAAGGTGTCGCCACTGTCTTTGTACACATCCAAGTGAAGGACTACATCATGGACGCGTTCGCCGGTAACTTCTGTCAATTTGTTGACTTTTTTCTTTGTTCGTCTGTGTTTTTATTGTCTGTTGATGATCGTGATTTTCATCAGTGCTTTCACGATGTTGGTTGGGTGACAGGAATGGCAAAAAAACGTGTCACTTTTCGCCAAGGTTCCACCGTTCCGGAACGAGATCAGGAAGAAACCTTATGGAAACGGCTGACCCAGGTTTACCTGGAAAACACGCATTTAAACGACAGTGCTGTGAATTGGTGATGACTGGGATTATTTTTGAGAATATTTACATGTAAGTGAACCAAACACGAGACCTGCTTGTAGCACAGTCATCAACGCACCCAGGCACCGTGTGTAGAGCGTGACGCACCTCAAGAGCCGGGTTTAAAGCTCGGCCCGGGTAAGTCCGCCTTCCACCAAAAAAATTATTTGAAATAATTCATATGCACATGATGAACCGGGAGATAATCCTGGGCAGGAAAAAGAGGGTTCAACGATGTCTTTTATAATCTGTGGCCGTTGCTGACACCTTGAGTAGCAGCATCAAGGTTGTTAGCCGCGATGGCGTGGCTGAAGCTGAAAGGCATGGTTGGCCACTGGCTGGTGCAACACACAGCACCAGTCAGAGCTAAGCCAGATGTTAGGCCACGTCTAGAGGGGGCGCGCTACAAATATCTGACAAGCTGCTCACTTCTTACACGTCATGCATACACTAGCACCCACCTACTAATTCCTTTTCTGTCCTTGGGCTAGCACACTGGACCACTACGAGGACTCAGCACTGAGGTCCAGAGTAGATTGGACCTCTGCCGGCAATAACGAACAAGCGGACGTACCAAGCACGACACGTATGAATTATTATTGTATTTATATTACTACATGATTATTAATAATATTTTACACATGTCCACATGTATTATCTACAAAGTCTCGTTGACAGCGCACAAACTGAACAGAACTGGAGTTATTAGGTCCATGTGTCTACAATTATTTTTTATTTTTACTGACAACGGAAAATTTAAAGAATGGAATATGACCATCTATTTTTAGTAATCAAAACAATATGTTGTTGGCTGCAGCCTTTTATCCATCCAACCAAGGTGGTAGCCAAGGGCATATTTTTAATCACTAATAGTTTTTTTAGCAGTTTAGCATTCATCGTCAAGTTCAAACATAAATAATACATATGCTCTCGGCTCTATTTGATATGTTTCTTTTATATGACTGGCCGTTTTTGCATGTATTTATTTTGCAAGAAAACTTATTACTTTCCACTTTGCTTGGCTCAGTTTTCAGCGACTATGTCGTCTTTTATGGGGATAATAATAATACATGCATTTCTGTTCCACCGTATGATCATATCTTTAGAGTTGATTGCACCTCAGGTCATGTCGTTCGTTCATTCGTTTGTTCGTTCTTTGTGGGCAGGGGTACAGCCTACTCTGGACTCCAGTGATGAAACCTTTTTAATTGGTTCAGTGCGCCAGCCCAGGGAAAAGATGGGATTTGATAGGCATGTGTGGTGTAAGCGCTATGTAGGGTGAAGGAGGGAAAGTAGGCTTGAGCAGCTTGTCAGGTATTTCTAAACGCGCCCTATCTAGCCGTGGCTTACTGTCTGACTAAGCCTGGACTGGCACTTGTTCAGCGACAGCCCTGACCGGTCCACCGTTCAGCACCTGGCCCGGACTGGCATTTATTCAGTGCCAGCCCCACCGGTCTGCCGTTCAGCGCCCGTCCACCTGATTGACACTTCTGCGGCGTCAGCCAGGAGACTTTGTCACATCTATCTGCTTCAGCTCTCACGTCAGCGCGGCTGATAACTTGACGCTGCTAATCAAGGCATCAGTAATGGTCACAGTTTATTGAGGACACCATCGAACTCTCTTACCTACCCGGAATTAACTCCCTGTTCATCATATGCATCATATTAGGTCGACTCCTCCTAGTCGACCTAATAAAGTAGGTCTCAAATGTCTGTCCGTGCGTTTGTACGTCTGACCGTACGTCCACAAAAAGTTTCTTTGACTTCAACGAAATTTGGTGTGTAGGTAGACGTCGATGAGTGACGCATGACGGTATGCAGTATGACCCGATCGAAGGTCAAGGTCACGAGCCCTTGAAAGTTCGAAATTCGGCCATTTTTAAAGGCTTTCTCCTCCCCCACTTATAATGGGGCTGGCAAATGACCATGGATTCTTAAATTAGGGCACAATATCTAAAGCTTATCGGGGCCGGATTTTTGATTTTTGTCCTAGTTTTTATGTCACGTGATTTTGAAGTTGGGAGTAAGTAGGAGTCTACAGTTAGTCCCATACGGGGCTAATTTTTAGAAATAATTCTTTGGTAGTCGGACATGCCCAGGCTGAGTTGAACCCCGGCCACTGAGTGCGTCACGCTCTACTGTACATGGCCGCCGAGTGTGTTAACCACTTGGCCACAAGGGCAGGTCTCAGGTAATGTCATTATTGTCTGATTTTGTGGGACAGTTCAGAAAGACCGAGTCTTAAACCCAGATTTAAATGCTGTTAGTGAGAGGCTTTCAAATTACCATCTGAGGAAGTGAGTTCCTGCTGCATGTTTCCTGTAAGCCTTTTTAATCCAGTTTGTCACTGTGCCATTATCAGCTGTTATTGTTATACCATACGTCTTTTAAAACAGTTATTCACTAATGAATTGGACTCCAGTCTGCTATTCCGAAGGGCCACTTTCCAAATGTCTGCTGTTCTCACGGTCTGGTCCATAATTGTAACCCTATAACCTAACTCTACCAACTCCTACCAACCCTACCCATTTGCACCGTCAGAATAGTAGACCTTTGGAATAGCGGCAGTTCAGAATAGCGGGCTGGTACCATGAATAGCGCTGTTGTTTGTGCAGAAATAGCACAAGCATTGTACAACCCGATAGCATACCAGTCACAGTTGGAACAGCTGGAACGTCGTACAAGGCAGCTGTCGGTGTTTGATGACGATGAAGATCTGCCGGTATCTGCTGTGTTCTCATACTCTCACTATTCGTACTACTGTACTGTCTTCAATCGTTACTTGACAACCTTCTGTTGTGGACTGAGTCGCCAGAAAAGAAACTATGGCGATGGTGGAAGCAGGTTTTTTGCCAAGAGGATGTCTTCCTGTTGCTGAATCAACAGCATCATAGCACTGAAGGAAAATTCACGCACACTGGACCTCGCTTTTCGTGATCCATCGACTCCGCATCCGAAGTGGCGGATCCAGGATTTGCAAACGGGGGGGGGGGCAAGGTCGAGAGAGATCGAGGCGCCGAGTGGCCGAGCGCCGTCGGCGCGAGTATCGAGGCGCCGAGGG
>Ga0209780_1002553_pt1 | contig 13001 bp, 7 predicted proteins | sample WorMetexBAHAMAS2_FD_187384 | JGI IMG/M metagenome (GOLD analysis project Ga0209780, IMG submission 187384) | Marine gutless worms symbiont microbial communities from Max Planck institute for Marine Microbiology, Germany - Inanidrilus exumae... | ecosystem: Host-associated > Annelida > Digestive... | reverse complement strand
CCTAGTACTGCAAGCTACATCACGTGACGTTATGTCCGACATAACAGCGTTACTTCGCAGGTTTAAAGCCACCAAGTCGTCAGATGCGTCGGAGTCGGCGCTAAACAAGGCAGCAAACTGTTCACGTGTTATTTCAGCGCAGTCGTCATACACGTCGTCACCTTCATTGTCTGTGAGTCTGTGAGATGGGTGCTGTCTTCGTCGTCTTCGATCTTACGATCACTGGCTTTGCACGGCTGGAGTGTTGGAATGGTGTCAAGTTACAATGGCTGGCTATGCAGCAGCAGCAGCACGGTGGTCATTCAGAACCCCGCCGACGTGCTCTCCTCCTCCTCCCCCACGCATCCACGTAGCCCTGGTGACCTACTGATGGTCCACGCCGTGTGCGGCACACACACAGTGAGTGTCACTGACAGATAGCTGTCATGCTGACTGTCGACTCTGGCTGTGTGGCATGACCCGCGTATAAGCCGACCCCCACAACTTGAACGTCAAAATTGAGCCAAAAGGTATGGGCTTGTACGCGAGTATATACGGTATGTGCCAGTCAGTATGCATGTCACAATTACATGCATCACCGACTTTGTGGTGTATCCTTCTATGGACTCAGTGACCTAAGAATGGTACAGGAGTATAGTGGAAGGCATAATGTAATGGTCTGGCATCCGTCCGTCCGTCCACCCCATTGGCATACTCACCGTGTTTCACCAGGGGACAGCATTCAGTGTGGCCAGCGTATATTTCGGCCTGACAGTAAGGAGGAACAACATACTTGTTAGCAGTGCATTGAGAGGATGTTGTTTGTGATGGTTGAATGGTAACAGGCAAGCTGGTGAAGCATTATCGGCTGAAACATAGTGACCGTGACCTGCCAGATGGACTGTTGGCACGCATTCCCAGCATGTCTCATGACGAGCTGCATGCAACGTTGACTCAGCTCGCATCAGCCGTCGGCGACAGTAACAGCTGCGTTCAACTGAGCCGCAGTGAAGGTGACAATGCCGACTCAGATGGCACTCAGGACCTTGAGGTAGATGCCACTTGCTGTACACCACACCTTATTCAAAACCATTTTGTTTATTGGCACTGTCTGAAGAAAAGTGTTTAATCAAAATAAAATAAAATTTGCAAATTTATTGATCATTTCCTTGAACCGTTAGCTTACATTTTATAGACTGCGTTTCAAGACAGACAGTGCTAGTCCTCCGACCATGTCTGAAAACTTGTGTCTTTGCTTCCCGTGAATTTGTGCATTGCATATGCTGAGATTAGTCATTTCAGATGCTATGAAGGTCTGTTCTGCTTGTTAATTCATATAGGGTGGCGCAGAACGGCACAGGTTGGCGGCGTGGCGTAGTGGTAACGGCGTTGGTCGCATCAACGAAGTTAAGTTACTCTACGTCAAGCCCGGTTCGTACTGGGATGGGTGACGTGTCCGGGTTCTACTCCCGGAGGTGGCACTTTATTTCGGTATGTAACCAGCCACCCAGGTCGACTCAGCCTTTCATCCTTCTGAGGTTGAAAGCTGAGTAGTAAGCTCTAATCGGATGTTTGCTTCCTTGCACTGGCGTCGCCATCTGGTGAATGCTTACGGGGTGAAGGCCTGGTGTGGTTGATTGGGGCGGTGGTGTGTACGTGTTGTAGCTGCAGCATTGCGCTGTCGCACCATTGGCTCTTGCCAATCAACTGCCACTTCCTGCGATTGTACAGCGCGGCTGGTCGCGGCATCGCCGCGTAAGTAGCGCTATAGAAGAATCCGACCTTTACCTTTACCTTTAACACTGATCCATTGGCTACTGTATGTCAGATATTTCACAAGGTAGTGTAGCAACATATTTAACGTATGTGGTGACTTTATGAGAAATTTACTGTCCAAGTCTGACAATGAAAAAATTGAAAATTGATCAAAGTGACCTTTATGCTTCTGCCTGTAACTTTGTCAAATGACAAAGTTACAGGCAGAAGCATAAAGGTCACTATTAAACAGAGGTTTTCTGCACCACCGTGTGTACTGATAACTCACAAGAACAGTAAACATTGTGCAGTAATTTATGGCTAGATGAAAGTGTCAAAGCAGGGAATATGTGGTCAACTTAGCCAGTATTTAATGTTTCGTTGCTTTTGCCTATTGTGGGAGGCAGGAAGAGTCTGAAGACGAGAACGACGTTGACAGCATTGATGATGAGAGTCTGGAAAAGACGATTGCGGATGCAGCGGTGGAGGCAGCAGTGAGGTTGGTGGTCAAGTCAAGTTCTGCGGAGAATGCATCGTCGATGCCGACAATGGTAGAGTCTGCCTCGCAGCAGCCGACCGACACGTGGAGTTCTGAGTCACTTCTGTCACACATGAACCCAGAGAGAGACAACTACAATGTGGATCGCATCACCGAGTGCTGGCAGTGTTCGCTGGTCTTCGACTGTCGAAAGACGCTGCTGCGTCATCTCAAGGAGCACGGAGTCGACCTTCCGTTCAAGTGCTACCTGTGTGATGCCTCGTTTGATTCTCGGCTGACGAGTCTTCAACACAAGACAGCAGCTCACGCCGCCGACTGGACCCTGCTCCGTGACAAGAACCGCGTCGGCACCGACCTCGAAGACTTTGCCAACTTTGTGGACAGAGTTGTAGAAGAAGCACTTGGCAGCAGGAGCTCGGCGGCTCCGACCACGGTGCGGAGGGTTCGTGATGGAGTGGAACTGGACATCCGCCTGGAGTCGGACTATGCCCAGCGCAAGGTGTTCTGTTCGCTGTGTCCCAAGCGGTTCTGGTCACTGCAGGACTTGCGCCGTCACATGCGCTCCCACACGGGTAACTTCACCACAGCATGTCATTGTGCAGATGTCATAGTTGTTTCCTTTTGTTTTAGCTAATACTGTAATATCACCATCTCATGTGTTTAAACTAGGGCGGCGATTTTTAACAATTATTTAAACGAGTAATCATTCAGTTAGACGGGAAAGTAAAACAATCAGTATAGTACTATATTGCCTAAACACATACATGCAGCTGTAAAAAAAGTTTTATTGGTTTTTTAGCTATTGTGTAGCTATATCTTGTTAATGTCATGTTCACTGTAACTAATCCAGCATGTCAGCTGCTATACCATTATAATCATTGATTGATTGATTGATTGAGCAACTGTCTATCCATTTGTCTGTTTCCACTCTAGAACCGACCGACCTTTGAACTACAGTTTGTGTGTGTGTGTGTGTGTGTGTGCGTATGTCATGACCATAGCTGGTCGCCTGAATTGAGAGTCAAGGTCATAGGTCAAGGTCAGTGGTCAAAGGTCCATGTCCAGCACATATAGGCATGGAAACACAGTAACGCAGTCGGTCTGACCTCGATCCTTTATCGAGGACATTTTTAGGTCCACTCGTCTGAGTCGACCTAATAAAGTGGGTCTCAAATGTACGTCCATCTGTCCGTCCGTACGTACGTCCACCCATTCACAAAACGTTTCTTCAATTTTAGCGAAATTTGGTATGTAGGTAGAGGTTGATGAGTGATGCACAATGGTATGCTGTGTGCAGTATGACCCAATCCAAGGTCATGGTCACGTGATGGTCACGTGTCTTTGACAGTTGGAAATGTTTCCATTTTCAAAAGCTGTTTCCTGTGCCATTTACAATGGTAGCTGGTAACTGACCACTGATTCTTAAACTAGGGCACCATATCTAAATTTGATCGGGCTGGATTTTTTTATATTTGTCCTAGTTTTGGTGTCACTTGAAATGGGCAGAAACATCAATTGTGAAAAGTCGACTACCATTCCCACACGGAGCTAATTTATTTATAGTTGATTAATGAGCAGTTAAAAACATTCAAACGTTGAGTTATTGATTAAAACTTGTTAATCACTATCAACCCTTGAGTAACTGAATAATACCAAGTGTGTTGCAGGTTGGAGTAGCAGTAATGGCGTTGATCATATCAACCAAGTTACTCTATGTTAAGCCTGGTTAGTACTGGGATGCGTGACCATCTTTGGGTGGGCATATCACCACAGTATGTAACCCGACACCCAGGCCAACTCAGCCTCCTACCCTCAGCGGGATGGGAAATGAGTACCAGCCAAATTGCGGTGATGCTGTGCGGCTGGGGCGTAAAGGCAGGATGGCTCATTCCATTTGTAGACAAACGTGTGGTTGGCAGGTAAACTGTGTGATTACTTGTTAACATGTGCCATACCTGAGAGCTTTAGTTATGAGTATAGCACCCATTTTAGGCACTATACAAATATGCTGTTTACTATACTTTACCGACGCCAATGCTGCTGAAACGGTATGTCCGTCTTTCAGGTGAGCGGCCGTTTGAATGCAGCATCTGTCACGCTCGTTTCACACTGAAGCACAGCATGATGCGGCACCGCCGGAAACACGACGGTCACGGTAGCAGTGTCGTCGGTATGGTTGCTGATGTTGGTGATGCTCAGAGTGACAGTGATGCTGACAGTCTGCCAAATAACAGTGAGTTTTTATCATCTTATCATTTCTTCGCTACTGTATTGTATACAGCGCGCTGTGTTCTTATATATGAATTGGGTTGACTTTATTAGGCTAACTTTTTTGTTAAGTTGTTAATTTTCTGTATAATTAGCCCGTCTGGCATCGCAATGCCGCCGGCAGGCTTATGTTTTACCAATGTTACCTGCTTTTTTTAACTGTCGCCCATTATTTGACAACTGGTGGATTGATTGCAACATGGATTGTTTTGTTAACACCATCAATAAAAAAATTACCATGGCTACAAATTTGGTGAACTTTGGTCAAGTAACCTCTGAGATCATGTGGCTCATTTGCATGGGCAGTGAGTACTTGTAGGCTAAATTATGTTGTGCGCTGGTTTTTATAGGTCATTTGCTAGGTGGCAATAGCATAGCCAGTCTGTAGGTAAGTAAGAAATGCTCAGTCACGTCTGCGCATGCCGGGCAGACTACACGTTGGGCTTGTCCCACTTTCTAGTATGCATATATTTTTGTATCCATTACATGATCAGTTATTAAATTGTCTATACAGTGTGTACTGTTAATTCATTACAAAATTCTTTAATATTCAGTTCGCCCCGTGTGGGTCCTGGGGCTGTAAGTAAGTGGGTAAGTGTCTAAGTAAGTAAGTGACAAATTTATGAAGCGCCAAAACCTGAATAGGCCCTCTCCATTTCCAGGCTGGAGGTCATAGGAGGCGACCAAACCTGGCTTTAGTTTTCTGGGTTAATTTTATGTCGTAGTATGTTTAGTTACGGATGCGTGTTTGCTTTTGTTGTGTTTTTTCCATTTTTCAGTGCTAAGTGAAGAGATTGGCTGGGAAGAACGTCTCTGAAATGACCTGTTTTGTGTCGGGTGGGACGTGAAACCACAACTCAGTCAATCAATCTATATTCAAGTTCTTCTGAAATTGTAAACGACTAAAGTGCAACTGCAGCAATTAAGCAGAATTATAATTATTAGATAAATATTGTCTGATACAGTCTGAAATGTTCATGGGCCATGAAACATAAGTGTCCAATGCAGGTGTAACCCTGTTTACTGCTATAGAGTAATAGTTGTTGTGTACTGGTGTTGCAGATGACAGAGGGCTAAACCTCGTGGTGAAGCCAGCGATGCCAGATCTGATCCAGTCGGTGCCAGTGCAGCATGGCAGCGCAACAGATACCAGCTTGCCGGTAGATAAGCTGAACTTTTTGTTGGTGTTATTGTCATATTCGGAAGCATACTCTCCGTCCAATAGACAGTGTCTGAGCTATGATGATTGTCTGGAGGTTAGGAGGGAAAATGATCAGAACTGTTCTGTGCTGTATCGTGTACAAGAGTTGTGCACAGTGATACATGCGCACACATGTGAACAGTTCTTAAATTTGCGTGTTGGTTTAGGTTTTAAGATTTCGTTTTTGTGTGTTTGTTTAGGGTTAGCATTCTGTGTTTTTATGTTTGTGTAGATCACTTTATTCCTGTGTTGCTTGCTTTTGTTGTGTTGGATTTAATTTCTTCAGTACTGAGTCAAGAGATTGTCTTGGGAAGAACGTCTCTGAAATGACCTGTTTAGTGTCGAGTGGGACATAAAACCTCAACTCAGTCATGCGTGCCAGTGGAGAGTGTTAAATCTAGAGGAAGGCAGGCCAAAATGAACGTGTAAGGAAGTGTTTGATAAGCATTTGAGAAGTGTGCATTTATGAAGGAAGATCCTGACCTGGGTGGTTCTATCTTAGCAGAGTGTCCTGGCTCACCCGAGTTGTTCTGGCTTACCTGGGTGTTCCTGGCTTTCTTGGGTGGTCTTGAGTTACCTAGGTGGTCCTAAATCACCTCTGGGTGGTCCCAAAGAAGAGTCATGTAACAAGTTTATTGTTGCTTGTTTATAGCGTGTGTCCCCTGTGCCATTAATTTAGATTTTATAGGTACTATAAAGTCTAACTGTGAACTGCTATTCTATTTGTGGGCTGGTGAATGCAAAGAAAGCTCTGTATTTAACCTGTCATACGGCATATATATTATTTTGGCCTATAGCTTACTCTGGCACAGATAGATGATAAATTATAAATGAATAAATGTGCTTGAACAATATAAATGTTTATTTAATGCTGGCAATGGAACGGGCCTATTATCAAGGGAGTAAATGACTAAGGACATAAGTAAATAAGTAAGTAAGTAAACAATTTATATTGTGCCGGAGTCAAAATAAAGCGAAAGCTAGAATCTAAAAACAAGAATGATTTGCTACCAGGTGTGGAGGCAGTCCTGAGACAGAAAGAAGGTATGCTGGGAAACAGGTTTATACAGGTGTGATGCAGGCAGGTTTTAAGCAGGAAACGAGAAGGTGGGGGGATTTATGGATGATGAGAGTGGTAAATCAACGGAGTATGATGACATGATCGGTACAGGAAGACATGAGTCAGAGATTGACTAGGATGAGTAGGAGAAATGTCTGTGATGTGGTTTGATTGATTGATTATCTGACACTTTCAGTTGAATGTGACTTGTGTGCTTGACAGCCGGCCACACAGAAGGTCGGCACTGAGGTCGCCGTGCCCGGTGTCGCCAGTGATGCTTCGGGTGATGTGGAACGTTCAGACCTGCTGCAGAATCTGCTCGGCGTGTCCGATGCACAGGCGATTGACCGGATGCTTGACTCGGCAGACAGAGCAGCTGCCCTGCTTGGTGTGAAGTCAGAACTGAACAGTGTGACACTGGCTGTTGATGACGTCACAGTGTGACATTGGTTGTTGATGACGTCACAGTGTGACACTGGCTGTTGATGACGTCACAGTGTGACAGTGGTTGTTGGTCGCTGATGACATCACTGTCAACTGAGGTTTCACGGTACGACGTCGGTAACTGATGGTGTGCAGTGGTTTGACATTCCCAGCCCACCGTCTTGCCATAACGTCAGTGACTTGTGGACAGTCACTGATGTGTAACACGTGTTGCTCACCTGTTAGTGAACATTCCCGATGAACATTCCCAGAATATTCCCAGCGGGAATATTCCGATTATTTCTGGTAATTCTGTCGCTTACATGAGGTGTACAGGTGATTAATAGATGGGTGACTGTGACTCATTGTCAGTAGTGGCGTGGTGAGACAGCTGACCGGCAGGTATATGGAGAGAAACAAATAATGACTGATGGACGATGTTCAGTTGAAATGCTCTCGTTTTGTACAGAGAAGTCAAGTCTGCAAACTGGAAATAGTTGTTGTTCTGTACATGATATATATAATGTGCGTATTTTGATAATTTGATTAGATTCGGTGTTGAATTTAATTTGTACAGGTAAATCTTTTGACACTGTATGTCTATGTTGGCCATTTACTGCGACAAGTTTTGATGAACTTTCTCAACAGTGGATTTGTGGTGTTAATTTCCTCATTTTCTGAGTTTCATATCTTATGTTTGGAACGTCATCACCACTGTTTGTTGATTACTATGATTAGTAGTGCATCCAGTTGCTGAGAAATGGCTGATATTGAGTGTTTATTTTGTGCTTTTGCTAATGTTACTGCGGTTAGGGTCAGAAATCATTCCATGTGGCAACATTAAGTGCCTGATTGTTACTGCTTGCTTACTGCTGAATTCATTGTGCCTTAGCCTCAGCCTTAGCTTTTTTTGAAAGCTTCATATACTTCAGTTCTAATTCTAACATATAGTTGTGATATTTAATAATAATAATATTATTAATAATAATAGTAATAATAATAATAATAAAATTTAACTTGATGTAGATCATGCTTTAATTGTAGTTATTGTTGTGAATGAATACCGACTATGGCAGGCTAAGAACCGTTTATAAGCAAGTAATATTTAATAGAAATAAGATGTATTTCACCACTTTGATTGATTTATTCCATAGCATACAATTAATTTCATGGGATAATTATTATTGTTGTAAGCTGATTAGTATTATTAGGTCACATCGCAGCGTTAGCTAGTGATACTGGCCTATTGCTTCACATGGAGTAGTGTGGTCGGTTTGTCTGTAAGTCTGTGTGTGTGTCTGTGTGGCTTTTGGTAATGTTCATAAGCTGTGCAAAAAGGGCTGGACCGATCACGATGCCATTTGGGGTGCTGACTCAGATGGGCCCGAGGAACCATGTATTAGATGGGGTGCAGATACCCAAGGGGAAGGAGCAATTTTTTGAGGGGTAAAGTGGCTGTGCAAAAATGGCTGTACTGATCAAGATTCCGTTTGGGATGAAGACTCGGGTGGGCTCAAGGAACCATGTATTAGAAGGGGTGCAGATCCCTCACCGGAAGGGGCACGTCTGAGGGGGAGTGGGTGCCATAGGGAAGCATTTTAGTAGTGAGCTGAAAAATAACATCTGAACGCCCCCTTACGTTCACACAATACACTGATGGTAAGCTCTTGTCCTCGGCAATATATAGGTGTAGTTGTTAGAGATCTATGTCTCATTTACGAGAAATCAGCGACTTAAAAATATAAATTTTCAAAAACATGGACTGAAATTCTCCACTGCAAATGACTGCCTAATGCATGAGCATGACGTGTCAACCAATCACAGCACATACCTAAAAATAGCACGCACAGGCAATAGTGGTGCTTGATTCGTCTGATTGTGAAACCAAACGAAACGTTTTCTGGCTGCAAACGATTGAATGATTTGTGTGTGGGGGCAATGCAGTATCTCGTCAAACTACTTTGACCACTTCTTATTACTAAACTATAATTAGCATAACTCATCAAATTATAATTTAAAAATAGTAGTTTGGTAAATGCACTTTAATATGGTCACACACAGTGAGTCATGAAAGCGGCAAATGTTTGGGATTTAATCGTTTTTGCTGTTAACAGCCTGCAACCGGCTTTGCTGTTTACATGGTTGATTTTCAATGCATTGATTTCTGTTTTGTATGCAGGTGTTGAATGAGTTATAGTAGGATATTGTTTTTAACATGCATTCCATGAGTCCACTCTCTGTCATTTACTGTGGTAGTTTATTTTGTAGGTGAAATTGTTACAGCTATATATGCTGTTGTCATATCGTCCGTGGCCTTGGCGTCTGCTGTGTTAAGTGTAGATAGATTTTTGTCACTTTTTGTACATATTTTTACTGTAAGACAGTGTACTGAGTTACTGGATAGTACCTATAATGTCAAAGGAGTAATTTCATTATATATTGCCAGATATCAAAATACATCTTAATGTGTTTTATGTTGTGTGTGTGTGCACACGTATGTGTTGTTAATTCTTTGTTTGCTTTAATTTCCACCTGTCGGCCTTGACATTCCATCTACTACTGCTTCACTATCTCTCATCAACTGTGATATATCTGTATTATTTTTGCTATTGCTAAATTGTACGGTAGACTCGGTAGTTTTTTTGACGTAGACCATCAATAGGCTAGATGGATATTTGCGAGGTGTACACCAGATGCATGTACATTAGCTGTTCTAGGTATTTGTTTGTTTCAATTCTTGATGGTCATATCTATTCTGTGCAAGTGACCTTGAACTTAACTGGTAGGCATAGTTATTGCTCAGCTGTGCGCAATGTGTCTTTACTTCCTTATTGCAGACAATCTATCCATGTTCCATGTGCATGTTGCATGAATTGTTAATAACTTCCAGCACACTGCTCCCCACCCTTTTTTAACCATCTAGCCCTACCCAGAATCCATTAGACATGTGGCACACAGTGTCTGCACTTAAGTACAAGAGGTGTTCAATAAACCAGAAAGAATGTACGGTAACCCTGAAACATTTTAATATTAATAATGTTTACAGTGATAACAGTGAGCATATTTGTGTAGTGCAAAAGATGGAAGTCTTGAGAGGCACTAGTCCAAGCAGGAAAATAAGTAAGCCTTTGAATGTATGGCAAACGTTGCCACAGTCAGTGATGTGATTCAGAGGCAGAGAAAATTTCAGTCGACTGCAATGGAGACTGCAAAGTCTCTGGCGTCAAGTCCATTCGTATGGTAATTAAGTAGCAGTTAGCATCTTATTTACAAGGAGACATCGTTGTCAGAGATCAGCTTCAAGGCTTTTCCTACCACTACAAAGCTCTGTAGTCCATCCTTTTAATTATGACATATGTAGCGGCGGCCGTCCTGTAGACACTGCCCTGCCTGTTTGAACGTGTATTTACTGTAGCTGAACACCGTCCAGTGTCAAAAATTTAATCTTTGCGTGATAACATAATTTATGAGAATTCGAATGACTGTGCTAGAGGCCAAATGAAGTGAACCGCAGATACAGTGATACCATCAGATGACATGAAGTTCTTACATAACACTGAAAGAACTTTGTCACTAACGACACTAACATTTTTGTTTGCAGAAGTATAGGCCAAGTTAGCCAGGCTGATAACTTTTTGAATGGCGTCGTATTTGTTAACGAGCGATTTACTAAAATTGCTATCATTCAAATCTACTCGAAGGTGTTTATAGTTTTAGTTGATGTAGTTAGTTATTAATATATTTGTGCCTGTAACTGCATATTAATGACAAAACAATGGAATCTTACACAGTTGTTGTCACTTAAGATTTTTCATTTCTGACATACTGATCACAGCATTCTTATACAATACTTATGGCAGTGCTGGGTGCCGTGGGATCACTGATGGGGATTACTGTTCTAGCAGCTGCTTTTTTCACAACTGATCAGCTGTAAATGTAGTACTGTACATCACCGTGATGCAACTGTATGTATCTATGTTTCTATTTTTTTGTTGAATGGCACAATACATGTCGTGAGTGTTGTCGGACTTTGTTTGTCGATGTTTCTTAGTTTGCCACTGTTGCTGTAGTTAACAGTATGTATAGACAACTAGTAGTTTCTGCCAGTTTCCACCGCTGTGCATAACCATATCAAACTTTTTGCCAAGACTATTAATATTTCTAGTTGAGTATTTATGGAGAATGTTGAGATATTTTGTACTTTTATAAGGAGTAGTTTGTCTAAAGTTGAGTGTTTTATTCTGTGAACTATTGCGATTAAAAATTTTCGAGTTGGCGTCTGCTTTCTTTTATTCTGCTTTTCTGCTTTTGGTTTTTCTGGGTATGCGCAGACGAACTTCTGTTTCTGTGCGACAGATGTGGACTTAGACCGATGTCGGATTTAGATCGATGTCACATCTGCAATTTCATCGCGCGATTTTATCGTGCAACTTTATCGCGCGACAAAGTTGCCGTATGCCACTGTGCGTGTCGCACACTGCCATGTTGTCGCATAAACAAGAATTGATCAATCAGCGTTCACAGCATTCTCGCGACAAAGTTGCGTAGAACAAAGCACTGCTGTGTTCAGAAAAGGAGTTGTGCGACTGTTAAAAAGTTGCACGACATGCCACATCACACTTGCGATTTTGTCGCACGATAAAGTTGCGCAAGAAAGTTGCGCGATAAAATTGCAGGTGCGACATCGGTCTTAGTGCATGAGTGTTTGTGAGCTTTACATTGAAATTATTGCACACATGACCGGATACATGCAAGTACTGTAGAAACACAACGCCTGTCTGTATATCTGATGTGACTTGATAGTGTGCGCGTGTGTGAATCTGTGCGTGTGTATGTGGATTGAAACTGAAGTCCCATTTATACTGTTCAGTGTTCAGGCGTATTTGATGCCGCTGTTGTGGTCGGATGTATTGCAGATAATGGCTGTAATAAACATGTTTGGCACGTTGAACCAGCCTGCTGACTGCTGCTATATCGACGCTGTCGGATCAGCCATCTAACCAGTTTATTGCTGTTAAATTTAAGTTATTTTCTTTAGAAACAGTGTTAAACTATAATTTGTAATTCATAATTTATCAACTTAGTCTCACATACACAATTAATAGATATTCTCGATATTATGTTCTTTTTATAAAAATACCCTATTCAAAATTTACATTTGTTAAAGTATCATTTTTGACATCTTATTATTGCTCTGAAGGCATTATATGACCTAGATTGTGTTGAAAGTGCCATTAAACCAACCATCCTACCATTAAACTAATAAACCAACAAATCTAGTCTCGCCTTTACCTCATATCAAATACTTCTCTTTAAAATTATTGCACACCAAGCTTGGGGTGCTGATAAAAGTATTCTGTTAACATTATACGCAACATTAATTCGCAGTAAACATGATTATGGAGCTATTGTCTATGGCAGTGCATGGAAATCATATCTTGAAATTTTAGAACCTGTAGCAAACCAAGCTCTAAGAGTAGGCCTATGTCTTGGAGCTTATCGTACCTCACCAGTTAGTAGTCTAGAAGTATCAACCCATGAACCTCTACTTCATAGAGAACAACTCTCACTCCAGTATTGTACAATACTTGAAGTCTAATACACTTGATCGAACTCATAAAACAGTCTTTTAACCATAGTCATCTCTATACCAAAATAAGCTTAATGCTATACCATCTTCTGGGCTTTGCATACAAACTAGTATACCTGCTATAAACATAACAAAATTAAATATTACACCTTGTTGTTCAAGTCCTACTCCTCCATGGTTACTAACTACTACTATATTATTTGATTTACTTCAATCAGATATAATG
>Ga0209780_1002552_pt1 | contig 13006 bp, 8 predicted proteins | sample WorMetexBAHAMAS2_FD_187384 | JGI IMG/M metagenome (GOLD analysis project Ga0209780, IMG submission 187384) | Marine gutless worms symbiont microbial communities from Max Planck institute for Marine Microbiology, Germany - Inanidrilus exumae... | ecosystem: Host-associated > Annelida > Digestive... | reverse complement strand
GTGAAAAGGTGGCAACCCTACCACCACAAGACCCATTTATCGATTCAATGTGATATCTTATGTAATTGATGTTCTTATCTTAAGTTCCTATAACATATCATATCAGTGCCTAAAAGACTCTTGTTGTACAATATCTCTTCTGTGTTGGTCTGGCTTTGGAATGCTTCTCTTAGGTAAAATCCAACAAGCATCCGGGTGACCTCCCACCCACGGTACCAGACCTGCCCCCTCCACCACCTGTGGCCCTGCTATAAAGCAATCAACCCCACATCTTAAGAAAAAGTGCATTTATCATTTACAGTATTTAGGCTGTCTTCTTTCACAGAACGGTGTATCTTCATTTAACACAATAATAATTACCATTCAGCTACTGTTTGTGACATCATTATTAACCATAGTCACTGTTGAAGTTAACTTTCCATAAACTAGCGAAATATATGCATCACATGTCATCAGACCAACAATTGCCTAGTTTACATTACCTTCATGCTGTACGATGCCAAGATTTTTAGTTGTAGGCCTAGTTATTAAAATGACTAAGCTACAGATAAGGCAAAAACAACACAGTGCCATTTTCCCAAATATACAAACATAAAGACTACAATCTCCCATGTTGCATTGTTGTCTGTGAACAATGTTCTGCAAATTAAATACTGACGAGTGATGACTAATGCTGATAATAATGTGTTGACATAAAATGATGCTAAGTGCAACAGAGTAAACTTTACTCCGTAACTAACTACAGCTATTATATTAACATTCTTCACTGCTCTAACCACCAACAATCAACAAAAGTCAAAAGCCAATGACTACTACAGTTCACAAATTCTCAGAATGCAGTTAATCAGGGTTCCCACTCTTATTCAAAAATGAAACTCAAGTTTCCCTAACTCTGTCAGGAAATGACTCATGGCCAGATCAGATCTAGCTGTCAACTGGGCAGAATATGCATAAGCCTACAGCAGATCTGGTGAACGACAGTCCACTGCAGGGTGTAGCCTCTTCACCCAGATGTACATAAAATTGGAAGTGTTAAGCCATAAGGCATAAGAAAATGTCATTCTCCCGCAGCATCAACAAACTTCTGACTCTTGGCATATGTAATTACAATCACTGAAATTTATCTGTAATGTGCATATGAATTATCTAATACCAACAACAAGAATGAAATCAAAACAATGCAATACATAAATACACAGTGGCCAATGTTCAGCGCTGTGTAACCGTCCATGGTCTTTCCAATTTCCGTTGCTGCTCTAAGGACATCATAGCTCTTTTGGGTGGTTGTAGGCTATCAGTCACACCCGATCGGTGCTTTCGTTTCTTCTGTGCATTAAAAGAATCGTCGTCATCATCACGTTCAAACGTCAGTGGCATCTGTGCTGATGGCAACAATCCAAATTTTGGTGCTGCTAACACCGACGTTTCAGTTGACATATCTGCCCCAGTCTCATTCACTTCAGATGATACGCTGTGAGCGAACCGGCATTTGGAACCAAAACGGCAGCGTCCACGTTGGAAACTGATGCACACGCTTTTTCTGATTTTTTGTTTTGTCCGTTCACTGTTCGTTTTAATCTGTTCTGATGTCAGCTTGACATGGTGCTCCAGGATGGCAAGTTTAGCTTCTTCGGCTTTATGGAAGTAGTTTGTAAATACAGAAGTCTGATGCTCATCATCATCCTCGCCATCACGTGTCATGTCTGACAGTGGGTTTGGCAGCCTCATCAGTTCAGCAGCAGATTCAGTCATCTTTTCTGCAGTCTGCACAACATCATCTTCTTCATTGTCAGAACCCTCAACAGGACTGAAGAAGTTTCCAGTTTCATTACTGATAGTATTCTCATGACTGCAATACACCACACAAACATTCACCATTGACTTGTCCACGGACTAGCAAAAACGCTGTTGTGTCGAATAAACATCTTCAATGAGATTTTACAGTGCATTCAATGTGTGACATAAGTAAGAATGAAGCAATAGTGCAAACTCAGAAAAACTGTTGTGAATGAGAACATGCCTGGGGAAAACATGGTGGCATGGTGTTAGAGTGTACATGAAAAGTTCTGGTCTCCTTGAAAAAATGCCAAATTTAGGAATGTTCCTTAAGACATGGAGAGTGAAATCAAGGAGGAACTGACTAGTCCATTTCTTAATTACAGTGTAGTTCAGACAAATGGCGCCATGTGTACATTAAGGGAAATCAAGCGGCTCTTTACCGACTTGGTACAGAGCCGCACAAATCTGTACACAATCGGTACAGAGCGGCTCTGTACGGAGCATTGGCCTAAGATTTTTTTGGGCAATTGCCAGTGTAACCAGTTCCACCAAGCAAGTGGGCGTGGCTAATGCGGTATTTTCTGAGCCAGAGCGACACCAAAATAAGCAATCGACCTGACTGTGCTTTCTACGTTTTGATCGCCATCTTCTGCACCGGGTGCATCAACAGAATCATCTTCACTCGAACCGTAATCAGCCACCAACGACATTGACACAAAAAAGCTACTAAAGTAAACCACTCGACAAATGTTATTGTTATATATTCTGCCGAGTGACGTCATTCTTGCGCAGACTAAAAACACGCTTAGCCCGAAATTTTCCCGCGCTACGATACGATACGATACGATACCGGTATATTTACGTCAGCTCAAAAGCTGACAAAATCCGAACCCCGGCCGAAAACGAGTTTGGTGCAGTTTAGAGCTGTCAGAAAGCCACTGGTGGCAATCATTTTTAGTATTCTGAAGTGCATGTTTCAGAGTAAATCGATCAAAATTTAGCAAAAAGTGGGACGGCTCGAACGGCAAAAATAACATTTTAGCTGTCCCACTTTTAAAAGTGAGACCGTCGGCTCTAGCCGCCCCAAGGCCAAGGAGATACGTTCCGACGCTTATGTCCAGATGTTCACAATACGTGCAGAAAAACTGTGCTTTCGTAGATCATAGTGAAATCTGTGATTGAGAAGTTCATTGTGGCTCTGGTTGTATTATAGACCCCGAGTGATATGGTAATATAGGTGACACTGACACGTCTAAATCATATATGCCGTGTGTTATTTTCATAACTTCTATGATCTATCATCTCTCCGCAGTCTTCTGTATTTTAGAGTAGGAAGCTTTAGATGCAAGAACTTTAAAAATTTTTACCTATGCTACGCGAGCAACGCAACCGCCGATCAGAAAGCTGTGACTGTAACCAGCGCATGAGATACGTACCTTGCGTAAAATGCCATTTACTTTGTGTGCGTTACTTACGTCTGCATGCATCGCGTGAAATCTTCCGCAAGTACCTTGCGTTGCGTGCGATACGTGTGTTACGTTTGGCAGCAAACCGCCCCTTAGTTTCAGCACTTCCAGCATAAACTCCTTGTTCACTCAAACTCAGAAAATCGGTGCAATATTTAGTCTTTTATTCAAACTAATTTGGGCAGAATAACGTATTGGGCTCGAGACGCAAATAGCCGAGACAGAGATGTAATTTTTTGCCGAGACCAGACCGGCGTCTCGAGACCAAGATGTCAAGACCTAGACCACATCCCTGCCTGTAGGGTCCAGTGACTCCAGTCCAGGGGCAACGTCCTGGTCAGAGGGTCCCCTTAAAACTGAAAGCAATTTAAAAACTATGCAAGTAATACTGCACTCTGGATTGGACTATTTAACCTTCTGGTGCTTTCAGATATTTTGTCCATTCGTGCTTCCTATACCTATGCTGCTAAGAATGCAAAAACACACGACTATATTGGGCGGTAAAACTAAGTTACTGTTTTGAGGGCTGGATCATTCATGTTTGGGGGGTATCTGTGGCATTTGGGGGCTTAGCCACCCATGCCCTCTATTGTCCTCGCCCTTGCCAACTCCTCGATAGCTGAGTTTGAGCACAGTCTCCAGCCTGTCGACTGTAAATTCTTTGTCTACTCTATTACAAGATAGATACCAGAGTCATAAAACAGCTAAAACAAATACAGCAATGTACGCGATGGAGAACACAAGATATCAGTTCATGGCATTGATCAGTGCTGAGAGGTGTTCATCTGTAACACTCTGTACACTGTGACTCTGCATTGCTTCACTTAGCTTCGCTGCCAGCACGTGCTTGCACTGAGTATATCAAACACAATGCAACGACAATCAGCACCGTACCAATATTATGGCTGTAAAGGCTAGTTTACACGAACCTGTAAATATTCCCAGCACCAAAATTGTCACCAAATTCACTTTTTAGGAATAGAAAATGAAGCATATTTTAACTTTGAAACATCAAATCTGTATGTTGCATTCACTATCGTGAAGAAGTAATGTACAATCTTAGCGCATAAAGTATGGACACACATTCACTGGAAAAATAATCACTGGTTAAAAGCCATTTCCAGGTGGACCAGCGATAGCATGTGATTCCCATTTTTCTTCTTCCAGCTGATCTACAAGAGAACCAATGGAGAAAAGGACACTGGGTCACTTTATCTTTCGCTAAAACCAAAATCTAAAACCTTCGTCTAAAACCAAAAGTTCGGTCTAAGACCTAATTAATTCAAAACGTGAAGTGATGCTAAACTTTAGTCTTAAACTAAGGTCTAAAACCAAACTTACCGCTTAAACTAAAGTTTAGTTTAGACTAAAGTTTAGTTTAAAACCAAAGTTAATTTCAGCAATCCTGTTTAAACCAAACTTCTGTAATGCATTTAGATAGGCAGTTTTCACTAAATCAGTAGAGTTAAAAATTTTTACTTAAACCAAATCACTTTACCTTTCACTTAAACAAATGTAAACAATACGTCAATGATGACATCGTAGCTAGCTGTATAATTAATAACCGCCGTGGACCAAAAGCACCTAACAGTAAAATAACGTCATCCAAAATCAACAAATAAGTGAGTAGTAAGACCGCTGAAAAATCATAGAAAATAAAAAATATATCTGCATTTGCCAGTGAGATGGGACATTCAAAAAAACAAAGTATAAAACTAAAGTTTCAGACTAAAGTCTGAAACTGTAGATTTTAGACTTTAGTTTAAATCTAAAGTTTAAACTGAACTCGGTCTAAAACCGGGTTTTAGCCATTCAGTTTAAACTTTAGTTTTAAAGTAGACTACAGTTTTAGCCTTTAGTTTTAGTGAAAGATAAAGTGATCGACTGTTTCGTACAGGCTGGATGCTCTTCCTGTTACACTCTGGTAACCAAATAATAATCAAATAAGACAACTCAAAGTACTGCCAGCAATCAGGGAATATTGGTCTTATATTTTCTTCATCGACTAAATGCCTTTGTGCTGGCTCTACATACACTCGCAAATTATTTTGAGCTGTGAGAAATAACCACAACTTACCAACAGAGCATCTCCATTTTTTAACACTACAACATTTCACATCAGTTAAAACGTCACGTTTTTAGTAAAATGATGTACATCTAAATTACCTCAACAAAGTGACTCACAGCTACGAACCGGTGTCTGGCTGTCACAAGCTGTCATTCACTGCATTGAACTAGCTGAATGCATCATCAGGCAATCTATGATGGACTGAATGCAGCATGGTAGCCAAAGATCTTGGTAAAATCCCCTCAGAGTCATGAGTGGGAATGGTTGATACGAAAAAGTTCCAATTTTTGATAAATGTGATGCAATATCTCGGAAAAGATATGACACAGGAATACAGTTAATATTAAACTTAATAAAGAACACTAATAGAAAGTCATGTGATCTATCCAATTGCTGACGCATATGCACCCATTCTGGTACATTATTGGACCCATTTCCTGCCTCTGGGAATGGCAAAGCTAGGTGCTAAATATTTAGTACACAGATTAATCATGATAAGTGTTATCCTACACAAAATAAGTCACCACAAAGAGAGCGTGGTTAGAATCTTGTGACCCCTTTCTATTTCAAAACAAGCGTTAAGTGATGACTTCAGCTATCTGAATCATATCAGTTGAACGAGTTCTTTGTCTCCAGCCTTTAACAGCTGTTAAATGGCAGTTTTACAGATTTACACAATCATCTGTAGGTATTTAATGCCTTTCTTGGCACCCACAACCTTCTGTAAAGCAACACTCATCTCAACAATGTGAGCCCAGTAGCTGAAAGAAACAACTGCATCGGTCCTGTTAGGCCAGGCCGAAATGTACGCTGGCCACGTCGCATGCTGCCCCCTGGTGAGTCACAGTGAGCATTGCTGATGAGACAGACAGACAGATGGACGGACGCCAGACCGTTACATAACACTTTCCATAAAATATGGAATAAGCCTTATATGTAGCATCAACTAATACTCATCTTACATCACGTGAACCAATGGTCCCACTTCAACTTTCTACTTGGAAAACTTTGGAATACACAAACAAAATAAATTCATACCAGAATATCTGTAGGCAGGGCACTCACAGTACTCGAGACCAACCAAACAAATATATGGAATTCCAGAACTGCCCATCACCTAATTTACACAACCACCAATACCAGACATAAGCGGTAGTGAAGTCAAGCAGTTCAAAAATCCTGAGAAATTTACATGTGACTGAACATCACAACAAGAGCAACAAAGTGAAAGTAGTATAGGTACCGATATGTTTGGTAAACTATCAGTTTTAAAAACATCAATCACCAAGTCACGTGTATGGGCAATAAAAGCAGTGCACTCAGAGTTATGTATTTAAATATTCGAGTGCACCACAAATATGCATCGTTGAATATTTTGTCCCCCGAATGTGGGCGTTGGAGGGAGGGGTGTGGTCATTTACCACCACAGATATGTATGTTATTGTTTACCACAGTTGACAAAATGGCATGCAATGGAAAACAGTAGAAGTCATTCAGCATTCCACCATAGATACACACTGGTGAAACTGATTTGCAAACAATACAACGGTCCAAAGTAATTTTGCGAAAGGTAACATTGTTGTCTTGTAAGCACGGTAGCCCCTTCTTGGGATCCTGACTCCATCTAACACGTGGTTCCTTGGACTCACATGAGCCAGCCCCCAAATGGCAAATGGATCGGTTCAGCAGTTTATGCACAGCTCAGCAATGTGACAGACAGACATACATGTGCGACATCTGTAGCAATAGGCTGCATGTATGATGATGATGATAAATAGATTTGTAGAGCGCATCATAAATGGTCCTCAGACGCGCTGTCGATAGCCGAACAGGTGGGCCTTCAGATGTCAAGCAAACGTCAATGGGGAGAGAGTTGTGGATCGCAGGGCAGCTGGTAAACTGTTCCAGATGACTAGACCTGCGACTGCGAAACTCCTCATCCCCAGCGTGGTCCTTGTCATTGGTACTGACAGTAACCGGTGCCAGCGGACCGCAGGTGTCACTTGCCAACAATGGCAGAGATTGCCAGACAGTCGTCCGCCAAGTGCGTCGGCGCCAATCCGTGCAGGCACTTGTAAACTGTCATCGCCAGCTTGTACCTGATTCTCAGACAGACTGGAAGCCAGTGAAGTTCACGGAGCACCGGCATGATGTGGTCGAACTTTTGTGCTCCAGTCACCGCCTGAGCAGCTAGGTGCTGCATGCAGATAATGCAGCCTAATAAAGACAAAGAGCTAATAAACACAAGACAGTTAACGTTATTATTCTGCATTTTTTAATTATTATTATTACAAAAACTGATAAGTTGACAAACTGACCCGATACACCTGCCTGCCACTGGGACTAGCTAGCAAAGTGACATTATTGCGATCAATCAGATCCAATGCTAAAATCAGTGATGACTGAAAGACAAACTGAAGCCTGAACAAAACATGAACAAACTATACTAATTAACTAATTAATCAACCACATTAAATAACAAACTACATTAATGTAGTATGATGAAAAATAGCACTATAATAATGCAAGACCCATATAGCCAAGCATTGTTTCAATAAACATTTTCCCAGATAGTACTGGCTTAGCACGCTGCATCTTCCGACCAAGTTGAACCAACATTGTCAGAGGACTGGGGGGAATCCCAGTGATGAACGCCAGCACTCACATCACAGACCTCATTGTTTCTTGATACCCTAACTGGCTTCTGTGAGAAAGATCACTGCGTTCCCTTTACTCTGGCTCTCCTATTCCAGCACCCAATTACAACAACCCAACACTGTAAAAAGCTGTAAAACATTAAAATAAATATTTAGCAATAACTGGAGGCACGCAGACAGCATCTAGACGTAAAATTAAAATTGTAGTTTGTGAAAGTCAATGAAGTCATTTAATTATAAAAACTCAATCAATCTGCTTTGTCACACTCAGTGTGAAAACTAGCATGCATCAGTACTACCACTGTTAATTTTTAAGACCGTATATTATCTCTTACAATTATCTGTTGACAATAAAAACATCTCATAGCATCATTGCACAGCGAAGATCAAGTACTCACGCTCTGAGCAAGTCATCAGTCACTGAAACAACCAGAACACCAACAGATTTTTATGCAGCATCAATTTATTTTTAAAAATTCACAATTGACACTGAAAGCTTCATCTCAAAGACGATGCAATACTCACAAGATACACTGCCACTAATTAACCCTTCTGCTACGTGACCGGTCGCCGTAAACACGCGTCAGACGAGCCCGGTCGCGGCGACCAGTTACTGTAATGTATAGCATTGGTAATTCAGTACGCAGACAAGAACATTACACAATATAGTAGAACACTGATTATATATCTCACACTTCTAAAAGTAATCACGAGATGTTGCTACTGTTAGTTTTGATGCATTTATTCATTGCTTTTGATGTCAAGTACATGTGATAACTGATGATCGCATAGGCCTTTGTGTAGTGACCGACCCCGTCACCAGACTGAAATTGTCAATGGGGCCCATCAGATAAGAGTTACGAAACTCAGACATTAGTATGTATTAATCACTAACAGGAAGTCGTATATGAGCTTTTGATTGGTACCAAAATCAGTGACCTTGAATAATCTGGAAGAGCAAAATAGCCCTTATTTTGTGTTATTTCGCCAATAACTCGGTAGCTTCCGGGACACATTGCATAAATGTGGATGTTGGCGCTCGCAAGGCAGCGACGCTGTCGTAATAAAGTAAGACGTAATGAATTCTTTATTGTAGCATGCAATTTTGCACGATTTCATACATTTATTAATTTGTTAAATAATTTAGTAGTTTTAATGATTATATAAAGAAATTAATCTATGCAAAATACTAAACTAAATCGTGTACGTTAGACACCAATGTTAGTCTTTGATCACTATATTGTAGTTTATAAGGCCATGACTACGAATAACTTCCGATGGGGTCTAGTCTGCACTTATCATTGTGGAACGGAATTGATAGGATCTGAATGGAAAATATCAACTGTGATATCCTAAAAGGTCTTAAGCGACATTTTTCACATTTTCATTTACTGCAGATTATGTTGCTACACATAATTACCCATCTCTCACGAAATTTTCAGAACATATTTTACCTGTAAACAACTTTTTTACAGTTTTAATTTTTATTCTCAAAGGACCTAAGCGCCAAAGTATTATTTCCATAAGGATGTAAGCGGCAGTTCTGAAGTCTCAAGCGCCTGGGTTGGAGAGACGGAAAGTTTGCAGCCAAGAACATATTTCTTTAATCACTTATAGTACTCTCAATGATTTTGTGCCTCTCCCACCGACCTTGACCTTCCAAAATTTAATCACCTCGTTGCCTGTGATCAAGTGTATGACTCACCAATTATAGCTCTAATTATAGTCTAATTATAGCTCCATGCTGTTTGTTCAACATGATCAAGGCCAAGAATGATCAAGGCCAGTTGAGCACCAGCTGCATCAAGCTGGTTCTTGAACGTCCTATTATTCGTCAATGAGCTTACTGCAAGCCAAGCAGGTGTAAATATTCTATAACTGCAAGGTGGAAATTCTGTAGCAGATTCATAAATTCAAGACTTAATGCTCAGTACTTGCCTATCTATCATTGAATTTGCTAAACGAAGTAGGTTCTCTTTTTGGTATCTTCAAGCACATGTGCAATATCGTCGTAAAAAGGTTCACGTTCACTATCTCATCTCTTGATGAGTTCTTGTTCTCTATCACTTTTCCTATTAACAATGTCATCAACAAAGTTATGGCAACATTAGTGACAAAATAACTAAAATTACATTGGACACCAAACAGATGGAAAAAAAGTAAACATACACGTATGCTTCTCATTGTAGATGCGTCGCACTTCACTGAACAGTTCCAGCACGATGTTATCCATGCATCAACTTCACATACAACAATAAACAACACAACTGTGCAAGGCAAATGTACAATCAGAAAATGACGATCATCAAGTCGAACCCGGACACAGTCACCCATCCCAGTACTAACCGGGCTCAGCGTAGGCTAACTTCGTTGATCTAGACCAACGACGCTACCACTATGCCACGCCACAGGGCTTGCATAATTCATTCACCAGATGGCGACTCATAATGCAACCACAGTACTACCACTAAGCAATCAAATTAAACTGATCCTAACTGTAACACTAATCCTAAGCGACACAGTAACACTAACCCGAACCCTAAACTTCTAAACCTACTAAACCTTAAAATTTATGCACACTTTGTGGACACCCACTAAATGGTTATTCTGAATCTCTAAGAGGAATTTTCCGCGGAGGTCCGTAGCAGGGTTTGTGGACGGGTGAATAATTGCACTACCCGTTCGCTGACTTAGCTGTACTCAGCTCAGCATATACCAGCGAGAAGAATTTTATCATTTATCATTAAAAGAGGATTTTTTGTGGGGTATGTATAGAAAAAGGGTGAGGTCTTTTGTGGGCTTGAAACAAAAGAAACAAAGAAATAATAGATTCACGGAAAATAACGAGATTTAGGAAGTAGTGTCCATGAATATTCACGGCAAACAGAGGTGACTGTACACTATTTTCTGTGAATATTCATGGAAAATAAATTTATTGCTACTTCACAAAGAGGGCAATAGATATTTGGAATAGTCTACCCAACTATGTGGTCTTGTCTGACACTGTTAACACTTTTAAAAACAAACTTGATAAATTTGGGCAAGACCACCTATTATATTCGATTTTAAACTGAAATTCAAAAAAAAAAACGGAAGCCGAAGTTGGCATTAGATATTAGTATTCGTATTAGTAAATGCAGTTTATAATATATGATGCGGGCATAGAGGCACAGGCCTGCGCTCGCAAAACCACGTCTACGTCTAGACAGGTTCTGCGTGAACCAAGATGTGAAATACGATTTAACGGCCGACCTAACCGGAATCGGATATATCTGATTACGAAATATGTGAAGTGTAGTTTGTCTTAACATAATATAGATACAAACATTGACGTGTCTAATACCTGCGTCCGTGTAGCTCGTTGAGTCTAGAGGCTAGTAGGCTGGCTACGCGATTACAACGTCGAAAAGCTATAAAAAAACATAACATTCACTGATGACACTTAAAACTAAAACGTATTAACACTTCAACAAGATTTAAACCGGCCTGTGTAAACAAATCTTTCGTATACAATCAAACTTAACAATTTACATTTCACAATTTTAGATGTTTGTGTTTGTTTATTCCCGCGTGGGCGTGTCGTATTATAAGTATTCGTTGCAAAATTGGGCACGTTCTTAGACTATAGACACGGTGGAAGAGAGACTTTTTCGTCCTTCCACCGTGCTCTAGATTAGATCATTAGATCAGTTTGTTTTGTCGGCAGGGCTACATTTCAAAAACTGTGAACGTGCGACTAGAGTATAACTTATGACTTCGTGTATTCGTTGGTAACTGATGACTAATTTGCTAGGTATTCTCATTTTGTTAGTTAACGGCAATATTAAGCCTATGCTTACATGTCAATCTGACTGTCCGTCCGTTACATAAAATTTTTCTGAGGTAATACCTCCGGACCCCCACAGCGGGAGGGGACGACCCCCCCCCCGCACCCACGCCAGCACGGCCTATGGCCGGACGCGGGGGCAAGCGCCCGGTGTTAAACCTGGGTCCCCCTCAACTTTTCAGCCGTGCATGTTGCGACCCCTGGTCAGCTAACCCCCATTGTTAGAAGTGGGATCAATGCTATACATGTATCTCTCTCTGGTGCTTGAATAATTTGTTAGGGAGCACATTTTCTTACCTAAAACAAACGAAAATGTAGGATTTTGACCAAACATTTCCGGGGATGATCGTACCCCAGACTCCCGCGGCGGGAAGAGCGCCACCCCCTTCACCCTACTTTCCCCGTCCCAACCTATGCTTGGTAAACCCCAATATTTTCGAGACTGTTCGCGACGCTGCTGCCGTTATATTTATGAGTGGCCGCCAATCCATGAACAAAGCTGGTCGCTGGTCACTACTGGTGTGCGTCCGGTCTCCCTGAATCCGCCATTGTCTCCTTGGGCCATAAGAATACAGAGTACCGGTAGGCGAACGTGCGCCGGTTGATCACGTGGTGTCGCTGCAGCAGCTGCTGCAGCGATAGCGACGGGAAGTATAGACCTATAAGCGTCTGCTAATCGCCGCAGTACATGTATGATGACTGGTCTTGACAACGCATCGTGCCATTAGCTTGTTTCCTGGTTGCGATGCGTCGACGAAGACCTACTGCACGCCCATATGCCAGTCGCCGCTGCAGTATTCAGACATAAGACTCGCCTCTTTTGTACCCGGCACCGGCATTAGCCGCACGAGGACGACAAAAGTGCTATACAGAACGACTGGCACCTGCGAACAGAAAAAGAACACGTAGTCAACAGCCAGATGGAACTCCGTATGATACCGACGGGCAACTGGTTTAACTGCAACCACGGTAAGCATCGATTATCTGCACAAAAATTTTCGAAACGTGAGTACGTGACACATGGCGTATTTAAAATTTCAGATAACAAGAAGGGAAGGAGAGGGGAAGGAATTGCATACACGCCTAAAAAGCAATATAAATCGTTTTTGGCCGTAGCACCGCCCCCGACCCCTCCGGGGAACTTACGACGCTCCCCAGATCCCCTAGTCGGAAACCTCCTCCCCATTCCCCACTCCTCGACGCCTTCGTC
>Ga0209780_1002551_pt1 | contig 13008 bp, 11 predicted proteins | sample WorMetexBAHAMAS2_FD_187384 | JGI IMG/M metagenome (GOLD analysis project Ga0209780, IMG submission 187384) | Marine gutless worms symbiont microbial communities from Max Planck institute for Marine Microbiology, Germany - Inanidrilus exumae... | ecosystem: Host-associated > Annelida > Digestive... | reverse complement strand
ACCGCGCAGCCTGTGATGGACAAGAAGCCTAACAAAAACTGTAAGCAGTCGGCAGCAGCAGCAGCAGCAGAACATAAATGATGTCCACCTGCAGCATGGACTGGACGCCAAGTCGCAACGTCTCTGCCGTTATCGCAGCATAGAATGACTTTGTGCGGTGACGAGATAGCCACGCATGAGCCGCATGAGACAACTTCCTCACGTCACTCAACTGCTCCAACGGATCTCCCTGCAACATGAGCATAATACAGCAGCTTCATTGACCGAGTTAAGGTTTTACGTCCCACCTGATACTAAACACGTCAGTTCGGAGACGTTCTTCCCAGCCAATCTCTTGGCCAAGTACTGAAAGACTGAATCAACAAAAGCAAACATGCATCCACAAAATAAGCACGAAATGAACACACACAAATCTAAAGCCGCGTTTGGTCGCCTCTTACGACCTCCGGCCGGAAATAGAATGGGCCTATTCTTAAATAAGTAGATACATTAAGGAAGTAAACAAGTAAGGAAGAAAGTAAGGCGGTAGGAAAGTTAAGTAAGCAAGCAAACTATTTATATAGCATCGGATTCAACAAATGACTCGGGGCGCATTACAGCGTTTGAGCCCATACGGGGCACATGCATCGACTACTACTTGTGATTGTCGATCTGCAAACCAAATTTGAAGTTCCAAGCCTCACTGTTCAAAAATAGGAAGTGGATCCCAAAACTTAAAAGAGTTAACATCATCCGGCTCATGGCCAATTTGAAGCTTATTTATTGACTCTTAACTGGTGACCGACGCTCGCTGTGTACCACAGACACCAGTTTCTGGGCTGCAATGGGCTTAACTGAACCCAGGGAAATGTGCTCAAAGGGTGTAGAGCACCCAGAAGAATCAGCCACAACAGTAATATTAACACATTCCTTATTGGCATTTTCAGTTCAGTTCTGTCAATATATTTGTAGTCGGCGCTGAACTTGCTGAAACAGTCACAATAGCACTGGACGATGGCACAACACAGCTGTCACCGGCACTTTTCTTAGTGCTGGAACAGATAAACCTAGCGTGTTTGGGGGCTGAAAACACATAGGGTTAAGCATGCTTTTAGGCTGGGGTGAGTAAAGCTGGAGTGAGTGCATAGTTTATTTATGGCACATTGGCACACTGTACGCTATTCAGCACCATACCATAAAAGTAGGACCAGATCCCATTTGGGAGCAAGCCAGCCAGGCAGCCAGTTAATCAAATCAGATTAGGACAGTACCACAATTCATGAGCCAATCAAAGCATAAGTATACAAAACCATGCATTAAATACTAAGATAATATTATAAATAATTTTTAAAATCAGAAACACCCACCAGGATGACATGACCACAGACCATCAGGCTGATGTTCTTCGTGATGCTTGACGTGAAATCGACCAATGAGGGCCGATCTTGTGGAAAGCCCGTCAACACCAAAATCTGGGGCCTACATATTCATTGCATTCATGAAGTCAAAAATGTCACTGTTTATTACTTTTCCAGTTAAAAACAAATCTTCTGAATAGGGCCAGTTTTTCCACCACACATCAATCTTCCGTTAACATTAATGGGAGATTAACTCCCATTAATTAATGGACCATCGACCACTTTAGGAACATTTTTCCGCCTGTGGCCTTGAGCTTTAACTTACGACCTTTACATCTCGATGTAAACTAGATGGTTTCAAGGTGAGCCAGCAAATATCTAGGTCAATGTTTATTTAGTTCAAATATTATTGTCTTGAAACGCAAAACACACAAACATGCTGGACTCGCTGCTCTACCTGCACCACTGAAGTGATTGGTGGTTACTTGGCAAATGACAATGCTGCCTTAAACAGCAGATAAAACACTAGAAAATGTACTTTGACGCCGCAGAGTTGACATGGATGCCTTCGCCACCTCGACGGCCTGCTGTGACCTTGACCTTTGACCTCTGACCTCCAAAATATAATCAGGTCATCAATAGGGGATAGCGGTTGTTCCCTGTAAGTTTCATCGATATTGCTCGAGCCGTTCACTAGATATTGTGGTAACAATATCCGTCTGGACTAACAAACGAACGAACAGAGGGACAGACCAAAAACATAACGTTTTTGCCAACAATGTGTGTGGCAAAGGTATAATAAATATTCAAAATCATTAGCGACAACCACCACATACATACCTGAAGTTCTTAACGTGCTCCGTGACCCTGACGAGTTTCATCGTGTTCTGTAGAGCGTTGCGGTAGACGTGAGCCTGCGTGGACGAGCCCCAGTTGATGTCTGCAGCAACACTAATCGACTCAGTTAAGGTTTTATGTGGCACCTGACACAAAATAGGTCGTCTCGGAGACGCTCTTCCCAGCCAATCTCTTGGCTTAGTACTGAATAACTAAATCTGACGCAACAAAAGCAAACATGCATCTGTAAAAATACATTATAACACGAAAAATTAGTCCTATACGGGACTAACGGTCGACTTTCACAACTGACGTTCCTCCAAGTTCAAAGTCACGTGACACAAAAACTAGGACAAATATCACAAACTGTAAATGGCAGAGTAGATAGCTTTTGAAAATGGAAGGATTTCCAACTTTCAAGGGCTCGTGACCATGACCTTGACCTTGGATACTGCATACTATCGTGCATCACTCATCGACCTCTACCCACAAGCCAAATTTCACTGAAATCAGAGACTTTTTTGGACGGACGGATGGACAGACATTTGAGACCGGCTTCATTAGGTCGACTCTGAAGAATCTATCTAAAAACTAAAGCCAGATTTGGTCACCTCTTACGACCTCCGGCCTGGAAATGAAATGAGCCTATCCTTAAGGAAGTAAATCAGTAAGTAAGTAAAATAAGTAAGGAAATTAGTATAAAAAAAAGAATTAAGTAAGTAAACATAAACAATTTAAACAGCATTGGAATTAACAAACGAATCAGGGCGTATTGCAGCCCCAAAGCCCATATCGTTGTTGCTGGCTGCCCTAAAGCCCACATCAAGCACATTTTGAGTTATCCTGTTCACAAACAAATAGCGGTGGAAACTGAATTTGCCAAAAATGGCAGAGGTAATTGTAGACCTGGCTTGCGATAGTGTACGTAGAAGAAGAAGACGGCGATGACGGCCATTGTGATGAGTGCAGTCGGCCAGCTCATTATGAACATAACGAATATACAGACCACGGCTCCAACCAGACTCAGCCACATCGAGTAGAACTTGAATGCAGGCCTCCAGCCTGCAATAAGTAAGTAAGTATGTCGTTATCATGTTGTCAAAATCACACAAATCACAGCGATACATACTGATTCACTGCTCGAGTATACCACTAAGAAGAAACACAGTTACACACTGGTTGCGCATCTGGCTACGGTTAATGGTGATGGTAAAAGTTAATTTGTATAGCACATTGTCACAAAGTCTCTAATTCGCTGTGCACGCTAGTAACTAGAGAACAGCCAAGTTTTCAAGGTCTGTTTGAAGGACATATAGTCCTGCTGTGCACGAAGGTCATCAGGCAAAGGTGCCAGCGTTGGAGAGCTGGCATGAAGTAAGTAAAGATATAAGCAAGTCTGACAGTTGTATCACGGTGTAAAAATCACAGAAATCAGTGCCTCATGCAAAGACACTGCTAGAGTATCCCACTAGAAAAAATGACACTTACAAGTAGGTAGTGGATTCGTAACTCAACAAGAGTCTGGTACTTGGTTGGTTGCGTGACACAGTGGTTAAAACGTTGGTCTTTGACCGGCGACCTTTCGCACTGTCCCATGTTCGACCTGCAGCTGACGGGTGACCACCTATGTCCTATGTGGGTAAGACGTCCACTACAGGTCAGCCAACTAGGCCAACTCAGCCTTTCATCCTTTCGGGGTGGATAAATTGAGTAGTGAGCTACTTTATCGGATGTTTGCCGGTCGCGCCATCTGGTGAATGTTCACGACGTTAAGCCGGGGCGGTTAATTCAATCGCTGTGTACCGTTTGTGGCAGCAATTTAGCCGTGCTTAACCCTTGTGTATATAGTTTCTGTTGTGTCCCACCCTGCGTGGCAGATGTTGGTGTTGATTGTGCAGTTTGTCATCAATCAAATAAACGAAGATTGTTATTATTATTATTATTATTATTATTATTATTAATAAGACGACACTGTTGGCTGAGCGATGGAAGGAACATCCGGTCAATAAAAAAATCTATTCCACTTATCCCCGAAGGATCTCTTCCGGAACATGTGGAAAAAGAAAACTGCCTAATCAAGGTTCGTATGAAACACGGCCGTTAAGATAGAAGCAGCGGTAGTCATGGTAACTGGCATCTGTAAGGGTAAAGACAAGATAAGGTCCAGGTAGTAATCCACATGTTGTTGTCAGAAAAGGCAATTAACCAAAAGAGGTAACAGTTAACGATTAATACTAGAAGCAACCGTAATAATTATTTACCTACTAAATTAGCCCCGTACGGGAATGAAGGTCGACTCTTCGCAATGGAGAGACCGTGCCAACTTCAAAGTCACATGACACAAAAAACTAGGCCAAATATCAAACATCCGGCCTGAAGAAATTTAAATATTGTGCCCTAGTTTAAGAATCCGTGGTCAGTTGCCAGCTCCCATTGTAAATGGCGGAGGACATAGCTTTTAAAAATGGCCAGATTTCCAACATTGAAAGGCTCATGACCTTGACCTTGACCTTGGATCGGGTCACACTGCATACAGTTGTGCATCACTCATCAACATCTACCTACATGCCAAATTTCATTGAAATCGAATAAACGTTTTGTGGACATACAAACAAACGAACGGACAGACGGACATTTGAGACCGGCTTTATCAGGTCAACTCTGTCCAAGAGTTGACCTAAAAGCAATTAAGTTTTGAAAGTGGCTATAAAATGACCAGTTCTGACTTCAAAAACGACTTTCAGCTGAACTACATTCTGCCATTATGATACAATCAAAATGCATCATGCTAATCTTTAAATGTATCCTTGATATCAAATTATTAGTCACAAGCAAACGTTGAATCCAACTAAATTTTCTCAACAAATGATTTTGTTTCTGAAAATACACTCCTAAGAAGATTTCCTTTTGTCAAAGACTACTACTCCAGTTTTCAGACTTATATTAGCAGGATTTCCACCGCAAATTAACCTCCTATTAACGTTAATGGAAGATTAATTTGCTATGGAAAAACCGGCCACTAATACGTTATGCGTCAGAAACAGCACAATTACAAAGTCAATAAAAGTAAGTTTAAAACACAGAAAACTGATAGGCCAGTCTGCCAAAAACAAACACTGAATACCTGGCGATTTGGCAAGAGACGCATCAAAACAGGAATAGTTTACGAGTGCATAGGACATCAGGAAGAAATTCGATATCAACGGAGCGATCATATTTAAATCACCTGCACATCACCGTAAACACCCACAAACACAAAGTAATAACTAGTAAACATAGGCAGTCGAATCGACATGCATACCCATGCCCAGTGCTCTTGATACCCCTGTAATCTTAACCTTTGACCGTTTGACCTCAGGGTCACTGCATGCTGAGCAACTGTTATAGAGTATACGTGTACCAAGTTTGGTGTTGACAGCTCAAGCGGTTTTCCTTGTAGAGCGCAAACAAACAAACGAACAAACATACATACAGACGTGACTGAACTCCCTAACCACGCCGGCGGCTATACAGCCGGCGTGGGTAATTACAGCACATCAACTGTGTATGCTGGTCATTGGTTAATTGTTATATAAAAATTATGTGCAAAACAACACAGTTCAATATTGACTGTTCACAATTTCTCATTATAGGTCAATTACCAGTCCATCCGAAACAAGAGGCAGTCGGAGATGGCAGACTTTGCTAGAAGAGCAAACTGGATGCATTTGATTGTGGCCCATTTGCACCATTACACAAAAAAGTTACGTCATTCACAAAACTGGAAGTACACAATGTACTTGCCATCAGAGGAGGACCGAGCCATGGCCACAGGTAACATGTACATTAAATCTGGTGAAATTCAAAAGCATGATTTTTGATACACGCGAGCAGACAGAGAGACAAACAAACAGGCATACAGACACGCTGGTTGCAATACTACCGGCAGCAAAGTAACAATCAAGCATCGGATAATATTATAACAGGTCAATACAAGCCGTTTGCCATTTTGGTGTTAAAACATGCACTAAAATGTGGTTCAAACATCTATAATATAAAACTGTATTAATCTTTATTGAGGTGGACATAGTTTATAATTGGCCACATGACTGGTAATCAAAAATTTCAACAACTAGAATCTGTTATCACTAAAATATGGTTAATCCTTTACTGAGAAGATAAACTTTTGAAATCTGTTTTCCAAGAGTGTTTTTTACTGAAAAGCATTAAAATTTTTAGAACTATTAGACCTTAATATATCTCATACTGTATACATTTTCATGTGCCCTTGATGAAGTTGAAATCCTCGAGCTACTTACCTATACAAACACATGCGATGGCTATGAAGAATGCTAATGCATATGCACGACGCGGTTCATCAGATTTTCCATAACCAGTCGCAAACACATGTATGTACGGAAAGATTTTATCTTTACAGACGGCCTAAAAACCACAAATTCTCACATGCATAATTATATTTAGCAGTACAGACAAAACTAGTTAGTCGGTTAACTTTTAAATGATACTGATCATTCGCAAAGAATGACAGCTCACAGTACCTGCGTGGAAAAATAATGTGAAAAAGAAATAAACCAGTTAAATACAACTATGTCAGTGCTCCCTACTATTGGTCCGAAATGTACAGTAGCCGCGTCACATGCTGCCCCCTGGTGAATCATGTCGAGAATGCTGACAAACAGGCAAACAGACGAACAGACAGACAGACTCGGACGGACGCCAGACCATTACATTATCCTTTCCATTAGATTCGGCCAGTGCAAAACACAAAAGTATGGGTAGTCACAGAATCATGTATTCAATTAGCACAAACAATGAAAAGTCCAAATCGTACGAGCTTCCACAGCAGTGTGGCGCAATAGGAGAGGCCTTGACTAGCGAGCGATTTAAAAGTTGCCAATTCTATTCCCACCTGTTCCACTGTCATTCCGTGACCTAGACAAGTCACTAACATGCTTGCCTCGTTTCATCAAGCACTGCAAACTGTTATCGGCCAATGGCAGTGAAGCTTTCAAGCTGGGAAGATAACCTCGGGTCTGGCAGAAAGCAACACCAGCCTACTGCTGGGTATGGTATATGACTAAGGACACCTGCAGGCAGTGTGATTTAAGTTAACGGTAATGGAAACAGATTCATTACCATTAACAGGTAAAATTGAATTCTGTTAACGATAACAGAATCGGAACAAAAAATTGAAAAACGAGAACGAAATGTAAATGTAAAAATTAACAACTGAAACTGAATAGATATTATTTCATTTTTCGTTGTACAACCGTCATCGACAATGTATGACAAGACGCCGTGTACACGACGTAGATGGACCCATGCCTACACATATACAGTATATATGTAGGTGTAGGTCATATAATTTTCGGTTTTGGGCCAAACTTCTCGGGTGGGGCAGTTCGTTTGCATTATACCGGCTATTATGCAGACCATAGCTCCAGTGTGATTTAAGTTAACAGTAACGGCAATGGATTCATTCTGTTAAAAAACAATTTAATTCCATTAACAACAACAATAACGGAAACAAAAAAATACGGAAAAAAACGAAACTGAAACTAAAAATTTAGACCGATAACTTAACTGAAACTGAAAAAATATCCACAACTGAAATTCACACTGCATGCCCAGCAAACCAGAGATAAGCACCAGCCCATACGGTGCCTGAGGGACCATGGGAGTATCTTCGAACCTTTCACAGCAACTTTGCACAGCATGCATGCAGCTGTAACATCACATGCAGGATGGCTCATTGCATTCATGGGTAAACATGTGGGTTGCAGGTAAAACTGCGTGATCCCTCGTTAACACGTGCCATACCTGTACGATGAGAAGCGCACTCATTATAAGGCACAACAAAAATGTCCCGTTTACTTTACTTACTTTACTTCACGCTGCTGTCATACCTGAAAGACTTTCGGAGCAGATATAAGGCTAGCGAGTGCCGAAGACAGAGTTGCCGAAACAATTCCGGCAATTATAATTGGTCCAAATGCGGATGTCACCTGCATCACCTGGCGAAAAGATACAGAAATGCTGTTTAAATGTTACCACAAACTAATTATCAATTATAAAAACTAGAAAACATAGGCAGTCGTATCGACATGCTGACCCATGCTCGCAACAGCAGCACACGGGAAGCAGCATGCGTAACAAGCAACCGTGCGACCGTGAGGGTTTTCGTAACTGTGTGACCTTGACCTTTTGACCTCTGGGTCAATGCATGCTAAGTGACCGCTATAGAGTATACGTGTACCAAGTTTGGTGTTGATAGCTCAAGCCATTGTCCCTTTAGAGCGCGGACAAACAGACAGACAAACAGACAAACGTGACTCATCGCCTTACCCATGCCGGTAGCTATGCCGCCAGCATGGGTAATGATCAGAAACAGTGGATTATGTAAAACCAAAACAGGCAACCACAAATTGATCGATTTAAGGTTTTACGTCACATTCGACACAGAATAGCTCATTTCGGAAACACTCTTCCCAGCCAAGACAACCACAGATAAGATCGACAGAATATAAAGATGCATAAATTGGAGATTCAGCATAAATAATGTAATAAAATAACTGAACTCAATATCGTAAACAAAATCTTAATTCACTCAGTGCACGGTGGTTCAAATATCACACAAAACACGAATTCATGCTAAAAAACCTTCTGAGTTTCATCAAAGCTTAAGAAATGAAGCATTACGAACATAAATCTACTCTTTACAGGCACATCAGTTAATGGTTACTGTACCCTACTGATCACGTGGTCACACTGCACCTATGGCCATTTTGCTGCCTTGCTACGGATCTTGACAAGCTGTTCACACACATAAGACACTTGTCAGCAAGCAGATTATTTTGGTACTGGACGAAGGGCAGTTGACTGAATTACTGCTACAGTTCTATGTCTTTTTCGACATAACAGAAAGTCAATTCAGACATGATCTTCCAATTGAAGGAATAAAAACAGGTCATTTCGGAGATGTTCCTCCCAGCCAATTTCAGACGCTGGTACTGAAAAGGTCAGTCATACAAGGAATTACAGATCTGGAATAAATTCAGAAATGAAAGCAAAGAGTAACCGGTCAACCCAGGTTGAACTGGAAAATGTGAACGTGCGTGCACGATATGTGCATTATTAACTTCACGGATCAAACAGTCAGCAAACCTGCATATCATTTAGCAGTCCATACTTGCATCTATGAGTGGAGCACGGCACGGTCTCATTCGCAAGTACCAAACTGCTCTCATTTCTACTGTTCATAGATGTTGAGTTACCCGACAACCACGTAGCGTTGCCAGCAAAGTCCGACACAGGCCCGAAGGCATCTCTGACCACGCACCACCCCGCCATCCAAGCCACCACCAAGTATGTAATGGTAGTTGTGAGAATAGACAGCAAGGTGCCCTTCGGTATAGCTCGCTGCGCGTCACGGAGATCGCCGGAGATGTTGGCCCCGGCCAGAATTCCGGTCGCCGCCGGGAAGAAGATGGAAAAGACGGAAAAGAACGTGTGCCCGTCACGGAATCCGGGAACGAAGTTGGCACGAAACGTTTCCACTGAAACAGACAAGCGTTTAGAACAGTGCATCAGTGTAGTGCTTTCTTAACTTTGCTATAAAATATGCAAAAATTCAAGCTATCACTATCAACAACAACTATCTCATGGCCATTATGCGCGTGAGCCTATGTTAGTCTGCACCCCCAGGTAAGAACTAAAGGATTTTGCTACAGCAAAGTTCTACATTACAGAGTTGTCGCGGCAGCACTCCAGAAAACGCTAAAGTTAAATTATACTTTTTGTGGCTCAGGAACTCTCTTAAAATGTGGCCCCTGCTTTGTCTGCGAGCCCCAAAGCTACACAACGGCCCCGGGCAGTTACCTTCGACACGGACTGCTTCTTGCAGTCCACAACAAAGTAGTCAAAGGCCACACACTATGGCATACATTGAAAACTATGGCAAACAATGCAAAAACTGCATTACAGCTAGAAAAAAACGGATCACCAAATGATACAGCTTACATACTGTATTTTTGGGGACCCAGAAAAGTGCATTCCGGTTTAATTTTACTTGTTTAGGGGCCTGGAACGCTAACGGGACAAATTCGGGGGCCCCGGAACAGAGTTCCTGTGCGTTCCGGCTTACTATAAGCACTGCCGCTACCAGAATGAAAATGACATCGCGGTCAACTGCAACTTTCTGGCTATGTACTGTGGAAAACGACCTCGGAATATACCATTGAACCTCGGACTGAATTCTGCATGGTGTGGAGTTTCCGACACAGCTCACTGGCGTAAGGTTGTCGGTACAGCTTCGCTCCTTGGACTACGCCAATGTATGAATTAATGAAAGTTTTACTGCCTGACAGCTCTTCTTGAAGGCAAAGGGAAACAGACAGTTGCCCCACGACAATTTCCCCTCGGACATTCCCCCTATTCTGCTTGGTTAGGGTTATAGTTAGGAATGGGGTTAGTAGAGTTAGAGTTAGGTAGGGTCAGTAAGGGTATGGTTAGGGTTAGTAGGGTTAGTATTGGGGTTAAGGTTCTAGAGTTAGGGTTAGGTTTATGGTTTGAGTTAGGGGGAATGTCCGACAGTCAAGGCAAATAGTGCATTTGTATTAGGCATAAGACAGGGTTCTCGTCACACCATCTCCGTACCATCCAAACGCTCAGTAAGTAAAGCATTACATAAATACTGCATAGTACTGTACTATAATGCACTGCAGTAGACACAAAATATAATGCATATAAACAACAAAATTAAAATTCGAAAGCAATATGATACACATGTTGTATAAATTATTTCTTTAAGCACTGCACAATAACAGACTATTTTACATACTACTGTATCCGGTAACGCCTTTCTGCTGCTTCGTCTCCGATGGAGGGATGAACGTACCAATCATGAAATTAACAACAGCTACCAACAGGATCATCAGCATAATCAACTGCGCCTGCAACGAGCACATGGACAAGTTACTGCAACATTAAAATATTTATTTATTTATTTATTATTATTATTGGTAGTAGTAGTACTGCATCCAACACTACACGAATCAACAAAATTCATCAACGTACTTCCGTAAAGTACAGTAAACAGGACATCTGTATAGCGCCTTATAATGAGCGCAATACACTCCTCATCTCTAAAGCACTCAGGAATGGCACATGTTAACGAGGGTTCACACAGATTTACCTGCCACCAGCACGTTTATCCACGAATGGAATGAGCCATCCTACCTTTACTCCCCATCCACAGCGCATCATCGCACTTTGGACGGTACTCATTTCCAGTCCCACAGAAAGTAGGAGGCTGAGTTGGCCTTTATTCCGCAGCAGCAGAGCATCATCACACTTGATGTGGACGCCCTTGCCACCACGTACTCAAGCCTGCTGTGACCTTGACCTTTGACCTCAAAAATCTAAGCAGATCATCATTAGGGCCAGTGGTTATTCCCTGGCAGTTTTATCGAAAATGTTCAAGTACTTATGAGACATCACGGTAACAATATCTGTCCAGACGAACAAACAAACGGGACTGCCCCAAAAACATAATGCCTTTGATGACACTGTCCGAAGGCGAATGCACAAAAACGAAAATCTTGATAAAGATGATGAAGATGACAACTACCAATGCCGTCAGATTTTACTTACTTACTGTTTTACATTCTGTGCTCATCAAGTAAATAATCAACTAAGTGTCAATTTACATGGTGGCACAATTATATTAAATGTCTCTTAATGGGTCCCTCGCATACAAAGATAAGGACGGCCGTCTCAGTACCTTGGACTCCCAGCTCAAGCCAGCCAGGGCAATTGCCATCATTACAACTGCCGTAATGACACCGATGATGCGAACGTCGTTAATTTCGTCGACCATCAAACAATCATACTCCTGCAAACACAACAGGAACATCACGTAACAAATAAGTGAGTAAGTAAGTAAGCTTCTATGGCACAAAAAAACAACTATTGTCACAATGCACCAACTATTAAGTCCTGCTTAATCACTCACTCATTGTTAAAGGGTCTACAGTAGCTAAAATAAACTTCAAAGGTCACTGAAGGTCATCAGTAATATTGCTGTCTGACAGATCACGTAAGACTTCATCTTAGTGTTCCACATGTCTCCGAAATAACCTATTATGTGTCGGGTGAAATGTGAAACCTTAACTCAATCAATTAATCTTAAATGTTCGATATTAGCTGCATCACTATACTCATATTACATTATTTAAGAGACATAGCAAGAAATTACTCAAACATCGCGAATATTTCCTACCATTGGGTATCTGGCTCCAACGTCAGGGGTGACTACACAGTTTCCGATTCAGTTCCACTTTTCACCCACCTTGGCCATCTAGCCAGATCACACTGCGGCGCACCTAGTTTTCACAATTTCACTTTTAACTGAAAAAATTGACATTTTTCTCCTATGACCTATGATCTTGGCCTATAAAATTTACCTAGATAAGGTCACAATAAACCGCCAGGCCAAATATCCACCTCAAAGATCATTTCGTTCCATAGTTACCATGTCGACAGGCAGACACACACAGGCGACTACAGTGGTTGGATCTATTATTCTGGATACAAGTCAGTGTTGGTCTTCAGTCAGTCAGCAACACTGCCGCTGGCTGCGTACCTAAGCCACAGCCGCCCTGGCGTCACTTCCCCGCACCGCTGCCGCAAGAGATTAACCATGCTGGTTTTTCCACAGGTGGAGTTTTTCGCCGTCACGGGACAGACAGACAGGCGGACGGACGCCAGGCCGTTGCATAACTACAATCTGATAGATGCAGTCAGGGGCAACAAGGCCCACTAAACAAAAAGCACT
>Ga0209780_1002550_pt1 | contig 13009 bp, 3 predicted proteins | sample WorMetexBAHAMAS2_FD_187384 | JGI IMG/M metagenome (GOLD analysis project Ga0209780, IMG submission 187384) | Marine gutless worms symbiont microbial communities from Max Planck institute for Marine Microbiology, Germany - Inanidrilus exumae... | ecosystem: Host-associated > Annelida > Digestive... | reverse complement strand
CTCTCCCTCCTAGTGTTGACATCATTAGGGGTTTCGCGCGCATGCTGCCGGTTTTGCAGCGGCTCGGCGATGCTTACGGTTTCTAGTTTTATTTTTCCTTATTTTTTTCGTTTCTGAGATGTGCACTAGATTAAGCTGGCCATCTTGTATTTTACATGAAAGTGTATTTAAAGTCTATTTTACAAAAATTACATAAAACCACCAATATAATATTTTCTTGTGGCATGTGTAATATCAGTGTTAAGTTTTGTAGCACACGTTCACATAAGACAGACTAATTGTGACGGACAGTAGGAGTGAAAGTTCACTGGTAATTTTAAGTTATCAAATTTTGCAAAGTAGCGTAGTAAAGCATTAAAGGCCAGGTGGAAGTTTTTACGATGGGTATTTTGTTAGAAATCTGCCAGTGAAAGAATTACTAAAATCGGTTAACATGTGACTGAGTTATATCCAAAAAGACTATGCGGGTGTTTTAACAAATCATAATCTGATTACAATCATGCAAATACTGCAGATTAACTCATATGCCTCGCAGTAAAAAATACAGTTTCAGTTCGTCAAAAATGATACGGAAACAACGTAAACAAATTGTTTAGGGTTGACTCATGGCTAGGGTTTTGTTGCGTACAAAGTCAACCCGCTGCAAACACATACCTTCAGTTCCGATATCGATTTGTCTTGGATGATAGCTGTAATAGTCGATCGCGGGTCTATTGTGATCCGCATCATTCTCTGCAGACTCCGCAGCAATCGTCTGAGCATAAGTCAACACAAATACACTCAGTTTGTGCATAGTTAGCCGCTGTGTCTGCAAATACGACATGCTGACATGTTCGACGTGGCGTAGTGGTAACGGCGTTGGTCGTATCAACGAAGTTACTCTACGTCGGGCCCGGTCAGTACTGGGATGGGTGACGTGTCCGGGTTCGACTCCCGGAGGCGGCACTTTATTTCGGTATGTGACCAGCCAACCAGGTCGACTCAGCCTTCTACCCTCCGTAGGACCGTAAATGAGTACCAGCCAAAGGGCGGTGATGTTCTGGCGGCTGGGAGCAAAGGCAGGCATGGTGTAATTTGCACGTAAAACTGTGTGATCCATGTCTGAGCGCATTTGAGACGGTTTGCGTAAAAATGCGCTATACAAATTGACGTATACTTTACTTTGTTTGGCTGGTTTTCCAAAACAAAATGTTTGTCGATAAACGGATCGATAAATGGAGACAGTTTATTTACAGGTCTGGCGCTCTCCTGTTGCCCAACCAACGCTGACAATCAAAGCAAACTCGACCGCAGCCTTTTTATGGTCATTACGTAGGTCAACCTCTGTTAGCTGTGGTTTTACGTCCCACTTGACACAAAATAGCTCATTTCAGATACGTTCTTCCCAGCCAATCTCTTGGCTTGGTACCGAAAAACTGAAACAAACACAACAAAAGCAAACATGCATCCATAACAAAATATACTACAACTTAAAAGTGACGAAAAAAACTAAAGCCACATTTAGTCGAGGTTTACTCGCCTCCTACGACATCCGGCCTGGAAACGGAGAGGGTCTATTGCGGCACTGCATAAATTTGTAACTTACTTACTAACTTAGACACTTACCCACTTGGCTGTGTGGCACAGTGGTAGAACGCCGGTCTTTGACCGGCGAACTTTCCCTGTCCCACGCTCGACCTGTAGCTGACGGGTGACCACATATGTGGGTAAGCTGTTTGCTATAGGTCAGCCAACTAGACCAACTCAGCATTTCATCCTTTTGGGGTCGACAAATTGAGTAGTGAGCAATTTTATCGGATGTCTGCTGGTCGTGCCATCTGGTGAGTGTTGACGAGGTTAAGCCGGCGTGGTTATCAACCGTTGTGTGCCGTAATGTGGCAGCAATTTAGCCGAGCTTAACCCTTCTATAGGCCAGTATAGCCTAGTGCCGCCCTGCGTGGTGGATGTTAATTGTAGACTGCGCATTATGTCGTCAATCGAATAAATGAACATTATTATTATTATCATTACTTAGTGCCAGCCTTGGAACCCACATGGGGCATATTTATGCCATAAAAATACCGATACTCATAGTATTGGTTATATTAGCTCTGAGTTATATGTGTTCGTCTGTAACGAGGTATTACCTCCTCCGTGTGATCCGACTGATGTAGCATCGTTCCCGAGTCATCGAACATCTTCTCCCAGCTGTCACCATCATCATCATCATCATCATCATCATCATCACCTTCAGCAACAGCATCTCCTGTGTCACTGTTTCCTGTGGATTGATTAGCACCGACTGACATCGCTGTGTCAGCCTCAGTTTCATCGTGCAGACGAGAACGTAAGTCACCCACTTTCACGGCCAACGCAATGTCAGTGTCCGAACGTTTATCAACGTCAACAGTATGACACCGATAAACAGCGTGACGCTTATCAGTGTCATCATGCTGCTGCTGCTGCTCAATGGCACTGTCACTTTCTGTCACACACAATCGAGTCACACCGGACATCAATTCGCCGCCTACAACGGAAACGGTTGAAACTGGCCGCGGTGAATTTCGACGTTCCTCAACGTCACGCAATAATAATACAGTCTCATCAACTTCGTCGGAAGTAACCGAGGATGCACATATGCAGCTCCCTTCCGTCTGGTCCGGTGAAGACGTATCAGTTGATTTAACGACGGTGCACAGAGATTCCGCAGAGCTCTGTGGGCAACTGTCAGCTATGTACGTAGATTCAGAGACACGTAGAAAATCGGCAACTTGAATGTGATCAGATATAACAGCCGCATCATCTCCTGTGCTTGAAACATTGCAATTAGCAGCACATTCAGGCTGACCAGATTCGCAAACACTGTCAGATGTATCGCTGACGACATTACGGTGTTTTGTCACCGAAATCGGTTTACTTTTCTGACAACTTTTTAACACTTTCTTCCCACTAATTCGGCAGCTGATCTTCGTCTTCTCGTGTCCAGTTCTCCAATCTCTACTCGTCTCGGCAGAATGCCGGACAAAGTCTGATGTCTTGCTGGACAGCTTGGCATCAGATGCGTCAGACGACAGTTCACTGATTGTTGCAGATGACAAATCATTAACATCAACTGACTGCGACTCATCAGCAACGTCATCGGATGCAGAAGTCATTATTCCGTCAACGCCGCCAGTTGTCTTGCTGCTAGCCGTACCTGCGACATTCTGTGTCCTCAACGCTCGCGGTACGTACATTGGCTTGTCTGGTCGTCTGCACCTCCGCCTAGATACATCCATAATGGAACCGAGAAAATGACTTGTTTGGATTAAAACCGTGGTTTCAGTTTCGATTTCAAAACCGTCACAGTACTACATTTAATAAAAACTATAATCAGCCTTTAACTTGCCTACACAGCGCAAATAAACCTACGTCCATTCAGCAAAGCTCAAAATGACACAGCAGGTGGGCAATTAAGGCCAATTAGCATTAATCAGCAGACCAGACCTGCAGGGCACGATGCATTGAACACTGTTGTGCCTTTTAATTGGCGCGGTAGGTCTGCCTTAACACAACCGAATTTTAGTCTGTGGGGTATTTGAAATAAAACCGTTAGTTAGCCTGCAAAATTTGGAGGTTTTGGTTTCGGTTTTGGATTAAAAACCGTCACAGCACTAGTATAAATGCGCATAATGGTCGGCAGAAGCTGAATCTGAGGCTCAATAAGGAATGAGCTAAGAGGATTGGAAGGCCAGCTGGAAAAGATGACAGCGGAAAGTAGCTGGGCAGATGCACATTCAGAAAGCTGGAGGAAGAGAGTTGCAACTTTTAGTGCCTGCAACACTAAGGCGACGGGCGTCAAGTAAAGAGCGGACGAATGGTGTTTTGCAAAGGGACGACAACAAAACTTTTGCTTCAGTGTTGTGTGATTCTTGATGAAAGGTTTTCTGGCCTGTGAAAAGTCTGCCCGAGGCACACACGTTCTGCTTCGACACAGCCGGCCTGCTCTGATGTTACTCAACAGTTAAGCATAATCTAAAAATGACAGTAAATTTTTTGTATGTGTCACTGACCAGTGACCATCAGAGAAATAACTCACTATACATCAAACTTTCTTCATCCTCAGTAACTGACTCGTGGCAGAAAGGACATGTCGCTGCCTTTATGTCAGCTTTCTGGTGTTAGTACTCAACATTAACAAAAATGACAGCTGATGTATAGTAAATTCAGCAGCAGTAGATACATATAAATAGCCCCATATGGGACTGACGGTCGACTCCTACTTACTGCCAACTTCAAAGTCACGTGACATAAAAACTAGGATAAAAATCAAAATTCCGGCTGGTTAAGTTTTAGGTATTGCCCCCTAATTTAAGAATCTGTGGTCATTTGCAAGCCTCCATTATAAATGGGGGAGAAGATAGCCCTTGAAAATGGTCAAATTTCCGACTTTCGTGGGCTCGTGACCTTGACCTTGACCTCGCATCGGGTCATACTGCATACCGTCATGCATCACTCGTTGACCTCTACCTACACCCCAAATTTCATTAAAATCGAAGAAACTTTTTGTGGATGGATGACCGTACTGACGGATGTACGGACGGACATTTGAGACCCACTAATGTTATTAGGTCGACTCGGAGTTGACCTAAAAAATCACCAAGTAACATTCTAGTTCAAAATTATGTAGATAAGAGTCTGGTTCTTGATCACACAAAAGTACGATATATTTCATGTTTCAGCACTTTCCCTGGCTTAGTCGAGATGAGATGTGTGTCTGTATATACAAAGATCCAGAGCTGGGCAGGTTCACTGGAAATGAGATGGATTGACAACGGATGTGTCACAGCAGATGACAAAAATAAGCTAGATCTGGTGCATCTATGAGTTTTGTAAATTACACGAGAAATGGCGAGTTAGAGTTCAAACCCGTTAACAGTTTAGCTGTGCTCTCTGCAGTAAACAAGCAGTATCGCCTATTTTGTGAAACAAGCAGACATTAACAGCACTTAATACACAATAGGCCTATACCACAACAGCAAACTATAACACTGGGTAGGAGTAATTTCAGTAGTGCAAATGACAGAAGATCGCTGTGTGAACCAAACATTCTTAGCATGGTAAGAGAATCAAAAAACTCAAAACTCAACTTTATTAAAACATATTTGAAGCTGAACAGCTGAATTGCTAAATATACAAGCTATAGGCCTAAACATGCACAAATAAAGATACATATAAAAGTAAAAATACAATGAATAATGCTAATACAATACAATAAAAAATACACTAAATAATGCAATAAGTCAGAGTCAATCATGAACAGTCTATGAGTTATATATTCTGAATGGGAGTTAGAATGGGAAGGGGAGATAAAATGGGCACGGATGAAGAGCTAAAGACGTGTAATGGGGGGAGGAAAGGGCATCACATCAGCATGATAACTTGCTGCACATCTTGTGGCATGTCTACCATCTAACAGAATAGCATCTAGTACTCACTACTCAACTCAACTCAACTCAACTCGACAAGCTTCAACGGATGCAGGTGTTAAACATCTCAATGTCCATATCTATGTAACTATGTACAGAAAACCTACATTTCACATATTTCATACACAGATCTATCTCCAGTTCTCCGTGAAATTGTATTTCACACCTTGGTTTGCCCAGAACCTGTCTAAGCGTGCCTTTAACAAGTTGACAGTGTTAATATCAATGACATGATTTGGTAGACTATTCCAGATGTTAACAATACGTGCAGAAAATGGTGCTTTCGTAGACCATAGTGAAATCTGTGACTGAGAAGTTTATATTTATTGCCTTAATTGTACTGTACAATTAGGCAGCATGTTTTATGTTTTGTAAGCGGGTAGGCAAAGCTTTCTGCTTTCAACGACTCAGTATTAACCCAATGCACCATGAGCAGTGTGTAGCTGCATTCGTGTAAAAATGCTGGTTAACCAACCAGTTTGATTATTACTGCTTACCGAGTGTTTGGCACTGATTTTGCCTCGTAAGGTGACACAGTATTTGTTGAAGTCTGTGGACAGCACTCATCGTGGCGGGATTCACTAATGATTTGCACTTGGCCTTCTTCCATCTTTTCTGCTGCACATCATGCAAAACCACTATGCAGTAAACTTCTGAAAAGACAACCGGTTAACTGGTTACCGATCACCAACCTGAGCAGTTTGATGGTCATTTGTTCCAGCACTAGTTTGCATCATAACCCCGACAGTGTAGTAGTCGTATAGTAGTAGTAGTACATGTATATTTGTATAGCACATTAAGCAAAGTGCCTCTAATGCGCTCAGACATGGATCACACAGTTTTACCTGCAAATTACATCATGCCTGTCTTTACTCCCCAGCCGCAGAGCATCACCGTTCACCGTGACCCATGATCTTAAGAGAAAAACAACAGAATTAATAACACAATAGCAAACACAACAGGAAAAATAAAGCACATCATTAACCATATAATTCGGTGTTATAAAAGTTTAGCCCAAAGTTTGCGAATGACAGAACTTGGGGCCTGTCCAGACTGCAAGTGCTTAGGTCAGCGAAGTCAGCAAAATTGTGAAACTGCCTGTCCTGTGAAACAGCAATGATATCACTGATGGCAGCGGAAACAGTGCCTGAAAACTGCAGGACAATGCAGGACGGCTTTGAGGTACGGCAGGACGTTACAGGAGAACCGCAGGACCCTCAATGACAACCGCAGGACGACTGAGAGATACCGCAGGATGTTCTAGCAGAGCCGCAGAACACGGCAGAACACTGTAAAAGAACCGCAAAACGGCAAGGAGATACCGCAGGACGGCTCTGAGATACCACAGGACGTTCTTGCAGAACCACAGGACTCTCCAAGACAACCGCAGGACGACTGAGAGATACCGCAGGACGTTCTTGCAAAACCGCAGGACGCTGTAATACAGTAAGAGAACCGCAAGATGGCAAGGAGATACCGCAGAACGGCTCTGAGGTACCGCAGGACATTCTTGCAGAACCGCACGGCCCTCAACGAGAATCACAGGACGGTTTAAGAAAACCGCACGCCACTGCAGGTCGTTCTAACACTACCCCAGGGCAGCACCCACCATGAGAACCGCAGGACGCTGTAACAGAACCGCAGGCCACCGCAGGACGGCCAGGAGATACCGCAGAACGTTCTAGGAGAACCGCAGGCTGTACGGGGTGATAACCTATCGAAAAGGCAGTTTAAAACTTCGCTAATTTTGTCACAGTTCCGTACCTTAAAGAAAGCTAGCTACACGTAAACATTTCAGCATACGTTGTGCATTCACTGCTACGTTTATTCCTACAACACAACTTTAAAATTATAAGTGAACGCTTCCTTCACTCTTTCAAGTTTCTTGTTTATAAGCATTTCCGGTCAACTACAATCTAAACTGAGGGATAGTGTGAAACGGAGTTGTTGACCACAGTAAGTAAAATCATCATTATCATCATCATTTATTTGCTAGAAAAAAAACATTGTTTCTTTTAAGATATTTTCATCTCCATTCTTGAAGAGCGTTTTCGTTTATATTATTTGCTAATCAACACGCAGTTGTTGTTCTTCTTCTGATAATGATGTCTAGGACGAACACGGTTCCACCATGGTGAAAACATCCAAGGTACGATCGTGAGCGGTACATAGGCCTACATATTTGTAAAACATCATGGTGATATCCAGAACAGGAAGTTAACAGTTAAATGACAACAAACTAACAAACTTGTAGTACTTGAGTCCGGACTCGAATCCAGTTTTGCCGGACTCGGACATCCAAAAATCTTGAGTCCCTGTACAAGTCCGTGCAAGTGCACCAGTTCAGTAAGTTCAGTTTTTAGCGAACGTGAACTCACATTCACGTTCGCTATATGCTATCGCCCGTCCGTCTGTCGTCTGCCTGTCGTCTGTAACGTTCATGCACCCGATTCAGCCGGTTGAAATTTTCGGCAATTTTCTTCGCCGTATGGTAGGCCTACCTTGGCCATATCTGTTGACATCCACGAAAAATTTTACGGAGATCGTCCCAGGGGAACCCCTCCGTTGGGGGGGTGTAAATGCAAGAGGGGTATCCTAATATGGCGATTTTTAGAGAACATGAACTCATCGGTCCGTCAGTCTGTCTGTAACGTTCGTGAATCCTACTCAGCCGGTTGAAATTTTCGGCAATGTTTCTATGCCTTGGCCATCCATTGACATTCACGGAAAATTTTACGGATATCGTCTTAGGGAAACCCCTCCGTTGGGGGGTTTAAACGCAAGAGGGGTAGCCTAATAAAATTAGTTATTTTGGAGCATTCGGAGGCCATATCTTAGAAACGGTGCAAGATAGGAGGTAAGTTAGTATTAATTACCAATAGGAAGTCGTATATAAGCTTTCGATTGGTACCAAAGTCGGTTACCTTGTATGACCTTGAACGGCAAAATGGCCCTTATTTTGCGTTATTTTATCGAATTTTGTAGTTTCCGGGTGCAGTGCGTAAAAGTGGTTGACAAAGCCATAACATATGGACAATTTACGATTGCTATCTCTAGTAGTAAACGTCTGCAAAGGGACCGCGCGACGCCCACGGTACAAATATTCTATAACTGCAATGTGAAAGTTCTGTTACAGATTCATGCAGTACTTGCCTAGCTATCGTCTAACTTGTTAAACGAAGTAAGTTCTCTTTTTTTGGTATCTCGAAGTACGTGTGCGATATCGTCGTAAAAAATTCACATTCGCTATCTCATCTTCTGATGAGTTCTTGTTCTCTCAGGCTATATCTCGCAAACGGTGCAAGATACCAAAATCGGTGACCTTGAACGGCGAATTGGCCCTTATTTTGCGTTATTTTACCGAATTTGGCAGTTTCCGGGGCGTATTGCGTAAAAGTGGTTGACAAAGCCATAACTATGAGTCAATCAGAATGACAGAGGACAGAGATAAATGGAGAAAGTACGTCCATGGTGTGGCCAAACATCGGATTGAGGACGGCTAAAGAACAGAACAGAATATTAAAGAAACGCCAACTTGATTCTCTTCGACACTGTTTGGGGTCACTAACGGCATGCTGGCTGTTAAAAATCTGCTCCAAAACTTCCAATATGTGAGACCAAAACCAAGGTGGGAGTAAGTCTAGAAGGCTAGTTTAATTAAAACTGTGTAGTTTGTGAACACACGCCACGCCCACTTCAGTCGACACAGGAAATCGTATATTAATAGGCTCAGTGCAGTCAATGAACTATCACATACACTGTCAATAGTCTGCAGCACAGAACACGACCAAGCACAATAATAATAATAATAAAAGAAGTCGAAAAATTCGAATAGCAAATGACAGCTATACGCATTAGCGACCAGTCTCATCACTAAATAGTCACAGAAAATTATAAAAGTACTGAACTGTTGCTGATCGACACCTTCGTTAAACAGAGATGAGCCTTCGTTGTTCTAGAGCGATGGTTAGGGTTAGTATGGCTTAGTAGACTTAAGCTTAGTGCTAAGGTTAGAGTTGGAATGCCCGTACCACAGAGAGCGTATGGATATGATGCCTGTTCTGACAGGAGAAATGGGTTGTCCATACCATATGCACAGCCTCACCAATTACATGTATCAGCTGCTATTTACTTTAACAACGTGGTTAAGATAACTGCAACAAGTCGCTCAGCTCTCACTGACAAACCCGCGCGACGCGCTGCATGACGACAAGTGGCCAAATTTTAAAACAGTCACGTGACCATAACCACGCCCCCTTTGTTGGTGATATGCCATCCTGTTGCTAGAATTGATATAACCTACCTGTTTACAAAATCTGATGACTTTAGGTTCAGCCGTTTCAGTGATATGGTTGGAGCCCCAAAAATTTTTAAGGGGTCACATGACCTGACCATGCCCCTATCAGGGACAGTTTGTCGTCCGTAGGCTGTGGCTTGCACATTCAACATGTACATCAACTTTGGAGTCTTTGCGATCACCAATTACAAGGACGAATAAGGCAATGCAAAATGTAGAAACTGAGGTGGTTTAAGGTAGTTAGGGGTCACCCAAGGTGATCGGCAACATGACCATTCGATAGAGCACATACGACTTCGTATTTGAATTTAACGGAAACTATGAGGCTATCTCGTACCGTTTTCGAGATATTGTCGCTTATTTTCCAAAAACTTTAACGGGTCACGTTACAGTGACCACGCCCCTATCAGGGACAATTTGTCATCCACAAGCTGGGACTTGCTATGATCAACATGTACACCAAATCTGGAGTCTCCAGCTTCTGCCGTTCGAGAGATATCTTAGGCGGGCTAAAAATTTAAAATGGGTCGCATGACGTGACCACGCCCATTTCAGGGACGGTTTGTCATCTGTAGGCTGAGACTTGCTAGGTTCAATCCATATACCAAATTTGAAGTGTCTACGATTACCTGCAACGAAGAAATGAAAGGCAACGCCAAATGTAAAAATTCTCGTTTTGAGCCACCCTTTGGAGAACTTAGGGGTAATGCACAGGGTTCATCTATGGCTCGATGGAAAGCGCATTGTCGACTTTCCATTAGCGATAATAGAACTTTTTTTCGCCAGCTCTCACGGCTGTCGAAATTGGCGTTTTCTGAAGGGGTGGGTCACATTGAGCGCAAATTTTAGGTAGATGGGGACGTCGCCGCAATCCATCTATGGACCGTTAGATAGAGGAATGATGTAGCTACAAGTCTGCCAGACTGCCAGAAAATATGCCGTGTTCGCGGTATAAAAAAGGTGATTTGACAGATGTTCGTTATAGCCAATCACTTAGCATGGTACTGAAGACACTAAACACGACAATACCAGACATGCATTAGGATAACTAAATATATCACAACACAAAATAAATTAGCCCCGTGCGGAACTGACGGTAGACTCTTCACAACTGACGTTTCTGCCAAGGTCAAAGTAACGTGACACAAAACTAGGACAAATATCAATAACTTAGCCCCATATGGGACTGATGGTCGACTCCTACTTACTGTTAACTTCAAAGTCACGTGACCCAAAAACTAGGATAAAAATCAAAAATCCGGGCCCGACAAGCGTTAGGTATTGTGCACTAATTGAAGAATCCGTGGTCATTTGCCAGCCCCCATTATAACTGGGGGTGGAGAGATAGCCTTTGAAAATGGCCGAATTTCCGACCTTCAACGGCTCGTGACCATGACCTTGGATCGGGTCATATTGTATACCGTCATGCATCACTCATCAACCTCTACCTACATACAAAATTTCATTGAAATCAAAGAAACTTTTTGTGGATGGACGGACGGACGGACATTTGAGACCCACTTTATTAGGTCGACTCAGAAGACATGACCTAATAAAAGTAAAAAACGGAAGTTACGTTTGGTTGCCTTGTATAACGACTGGCTAGAAATGGAATGGACCTACTCTTACAACTCCGAGGACCATGCGGGGAACATGACGTGTCGGAAATGTTCTAACGTCATTGTATTAAATGTAGCAATACAACCAACCAGTGCCAGAGTACCGGCTTCATAGGTGTGTGTGTACTTTGGCATTGAACAAACGTATCACTCTCACACGCATGCAGAAAGCTTGGCGACAGAGGTGTGAAACATACGGACTTTGGGAAATATTTCTTTAGAAACAAAAGCAAGCAGAGTTGTCAAATATTCACACATTGAACACCCGTAGGACATCAGCAGTTAAACACAACAGTGTGAACGGACGCACACCACCGCAAGTAAGCCAAATATGGGCCGCAACACAATCATAAAACCACAGCAGTAATAATAATAATAAATTAGCCCCGGGCAGGAATGACGGTCGACTCTTCACAGCTGACGTTTCTGCCACATAAACTAGGACAAATATAAAAAAATTCGGCCTAATCAAATTTAAATATTGTGCTCTAGTGTAAGAATCATTGGTCAGTTGCCAGATCCCATTGTAAATGGCGGAGATGATAGCTGTTGAAAATGGAAGGATTTCCAACTACGAAATTTGGCATAGTGACGTATTTCGACCCTCTTGATCGCCTCACCGTTAATAATTGGAAATTTCGAAAATCCAAGATGGCGGCGGCCGCCATCTTGAAAAAAAGGGCTCGTGACCTTGACCTTGGATCGAGTCATACTGCATACCGTCGTGCATCACTCATCGACCTCTACCTACATATCAAATTTCATTGAAATTAAAGAAATGTTTTGTGAATGGACGGACGTACTTACATACATAAGTATGTATGGGCGGATATTTGCGACCCACTTTATTAGGTCGACTCAGAAAAGTCGACCTAATAATAATAATAATAATAAGTATTAAAGGATTTTGCCAAAGGCCGCATCACTGACTTGTCACCTTTTTGGCAGCAAATGATCTGTCTGATCTTGAGCTTCATCCAATACATGGTTCCTTGCATCCACGGGAGTTGGACTGCCAAATGGCATCTCAATAGGTTCACCCATTTACCTTTGTACAGCTCACGCATGTGCCCAACATAAACCATTCAACGTATGACATCCGTCACAACAAGCCGTATCTATGCTATGTACGTGATGTGGCCCAACAATAAATAATCATCATAAAATAGTCAGGGCCGGCAAAAATTGGACGCCATGAATTAATTTGTTAACAATTAATGAACAAGCCACAATTGATTCCGGTTAATAATTGACAATAACACAAACTAGCCTGCACTGCTTTAAGTCTACACAGATCATTGACGAATAGCCTGTTAAACATGGTACAGTCAACATGGCTTGGCATCATGCCCTGTGCACACCTCCCGAGTAAAGGCGTAGATGTGTATAGTGCTTAAGTACGAAACCCATTTCCAAAAATGGCACATGTTAAAAGGATCACACAGATTACCTGCCACGTACATGCCTAATCACAAATGGAACTAGAAACCGTAAGCATCACCGAGCCGCTGCAAAACCGGCAGCATGCGCGCGAAACCCCTAATGATGTCAACACTAGGAGGGAGAGAGAGTGAGAGGGAGAGTTGAAGGCAAGGAGGGAGGAGGAGGGCAATTAGTGAGGAAGTAGGGAAGGAGGGAGGGGTGGG
>Ga0209780_1002549_pt1 | contig 13012 bp, 9 predicted proteins | sample WorMetexBAHAMAS2_FD_187384 | JGI IMG/M metagenome (GOLD analysis project Ga0209780, IMG submission 187384) | Marine gutless worms symbiont microbial communities from Max Planck institute for Marine Microbiology, Germany - Inanidrilus exumae... | ecosystem: Host-associated > Annelida > Digestive... | reverse complement strand
TCCCGAAAGCTTGGTGTGGGGCGAGAGGTGGGGTGGGAGGGGTAAGGCCCCTCCCCAGAAAAAAAATGAATTTTTCGCTATAAATTGCATGCTCGGCGGTATTTTTGTCCGTGTCGTCGCCAGAAAAAATGTTGAGTTTTTCCGCCTGAACTTCCCTGAAGTGGTGATTTGGTGAACGTTGAGGATGCACTTTTGGGAAGTAGTGAATGCTCCGTCAGAGTCATTGGATTGGTAAGCTTTTTACTGCATTGTAATGCAAGCAATCTGGTGCTTTAAATTTTTGGAAACATGGCCGAATCTGAAGGAACAGTCTGCATTAGGGTCCCCCAGTTCAAAATTCTGGGGACTTGTCTCCCCGTCCCCCGTCATTCACGCCCATGGTTCAGAGGGGTGTTCCGGAGACTGGTAGAGAGGATGATGAGGTGACGCGCTGAAGCAGATCGAGCTCGTTCCGTGTACGATAGGCAGCAACCGGAAACCGCCCGGTCGTCGATGACAAATCACCACCGTCGAACGTCGACGAGGAAGCGCCGGCCGTCAACACGCGTGTGTGGAAATTCGAAGGTTTGAGGACACGGTGGGTCCGAAAGAGTTCTGTATTTAAACATGTGCGAACCGTGTATAATTGATAGAAACTCTACCATTTCGACGTTAATAACACACCATCCTGATATTGCCAGAACATGGGCGTTCTAAGTAACCGTTTGCCAGTTAGAAGTAAGTAACGCGTCGCCACTATATGGGTCGATTTCATTTGCGCATGAAATAGACAAAATTCGGATATGTCTGCAAACGGAGTGATTGTAACTTAACAGTAAGTAAAAGATGGTTTTAATAGACGTAGAAATTATCTTGAGGTCTCATGAAATATCCCAGTGAGTAGCAGGCTAGAAAACAATCAATCGATCAACGGATCGATAATTTGCTATGCCCACCAGTGTATAGTGTTGACAATCGTCTCGCGTGGGGGTGCGACGGTAGAAAACCTCACACAAGGGCCTACTGGCCACATGTCTCTAGCCGTCCTCGACTCGTCGATATGAGGGTTGGCCACGCTATGATCCGTCTCTCTTCACTGTATGAATGAATGAATGAATGAATTTATTTGCTTGACAGAAAAATAACAAAATCAGTCAAGCAGGAACGCCGTGGCACGATAACTGCGTGCACTTACCGGTGTCCTGAGTAACAATTAGGCATACACAACTTCGAGTAACCATTGACTAAAGCCAGCATTACGAATAAAAACTGTTTAGCTAACTGTTTAGATGTTCTTTCGTTATCATATCGACTGTTCTGTCGTGAACCCAGTTCATGTCGTTTGGTTCTTGTTAGCCCGCCTGGCATCGCGATGCCGCCGGCGGGCTTATGTTTTGCTGACGTTACTTTCGCTTTTTAAATGCCGCCCCTATCATTCGACGACGGGTGGACGGATAGCAACGTGGATTGTTGCGTTAACAGCTTCGATGAAAAAGATACTACGACTAAAAATGTGTTAAACTTTAGTACCGTAATCCCTGAGATCTTGTGGCTCATTTGCATGTGTGGTGATTGCAGGTACGCACTGTGCCGGTTAAACGTCATTCGCTAGGTGGCAGTGGCATAGCCAGTTTGTAGGTAAGTAAGAAATGCGCAGTCGCAGAATGCGCATGCCGGACGGGTTACACGTTGGGCTGCCCCGCTTTTTAGTACCAAGATGTTTTGCGAGTACCTCTTCTCCTTTTTTGAACCTTCGTGCCAAATATCTATGTCAAAGATGATTTCGTTCAAAAGTTGTTGGTCGGGCACAGACTCACATGCCGTATCAATCGCTCTGCCTGGACCACTTACTTGCAAAGTCCTTACAACCCCTCAACATCCATATCTTCATAACCTCATCTCTGTTCAACCTCCTCGCAGTAGGTGTAGGCCTACTCGCTCTTCATCTCTTGTCACCCTTGCTCGGCGACCAACATCATTCTCACTGAGAACAACTGATCGCTTCTTTCGGTATGCAACAACTTGTCTCTGAATCAACTCCTGTGTCTCTTCGACCACCTCGTACAAGTTCCTATATCCCTGATTCACCGGTTCCCTCACTCTTTCACTCCTGGTTTAACAAGAAGCTCAGCTATCGCAGCAGGACCGCAGTTTGAGGTGATTGGTTTCCGGTTAACTCAAGCTGTGCTTCATCGACATTCGCTACGCGACGCCACCATACGTCGTGAACATCGCTGAGTACAAAGTAGAATACGTATAAGTAGATTAATGATTTTTTTCTATATACAGGAATTATTGTCTCCGCGGATATATGTGAACTGTGCATGTTCTAGTTACAGTTGTTTTGTATCTCTAGGCCTACAAATATACAGAATTGGTAATTTTAGTAAACTTGCCTCTGTTTACGTCATTGAGTGCGTAAAGATTTTCTTTGGATGTCATAAATATTGTATATTTCTCTATGTTGATGAAGTTGGAACGCCGTAGTTTTAATACTGTGATTTTTACTTTACTCCGGTAAGGGTGCAAAGTATTGCGATTAGTGTGTCTGTATGTATGTCTGTCTGTCCACACACATACCTCAAATGCCACGTGATCGAACTTCACTAAATTTTCTGTGGTGTCGATTGATCATCCTTTGACGACAGTGTAATGCGATGTTTAGGCTGTTAGATTAGCGCCCTATAAATTCTCTTACTTACTTACTTTGTATAATCGCAATGAGTTCACTTCATTCGGCAATATGATCGCACCTTTATGGTTTTTTTCGTAAAGCTAAGGTATACAAAACATCATAAGTTTAGATGTTTTGACAAATTTACTTATGTTACAACCAGGCTCGTCTTCAAAGCGGTGTATGATGTAGCTATTATGTGTGGTTCTGATGTAGACTAGAAATCGATGAATAGTATGTGTGTTGTTCGCTATGCAAATTATCGGTGTCACTAAACTACATAGCAGAATGTACAATGTGTCCGAAATACGTCCCATCTTTGGCTTGCTATAACTTTGACATGCATTAACCGATTTAGGTAGTCTATCGGTCGCGAAGGGGTGGTGGGATGGCACAGCGCGGGCTGGTTGATTGGAGTTTAACCGCGCTTTCAACCCTTAACACAAGTTAGGTCATATTGCGCGTTTAAGGTAGAATTATATTACAAATAAATTAATATTTAATGAGTATTAATTTTTGAGGTTTGAGAGTTAATTTTCGTATGACTCGAAAAGAGTCTTGAGGTATGGAAATACATTTCGTAATGTACAGTTTGACGTGACATGTTTTTTTTGTAATCGTCCAGACCATCACATCAATAACATCGTTTTAATGACCATTCACACATACGCCGCGCAATGCTGCGGCGCGCGTTGAGCAGGTGCGTTGCTGCGTGTTGCTGTCTCCGAAGAGAGATGCGCCACTCCTGCGCTACCATTGAAATACATCGAGTTACTTTACGTATCTCTCGCACAGCAACGCGTGGCGCAGTAAGCGTCACTAGCGACACCTATTCTCTCGCATCATGCAGTTCATGCCTAATCAACTCTTCTCGCCTTCATAATCTCAGGAGCAGATGCAGACAATGTGGCTAGGGGGCGATGGAGGCTCGAGCGTCGAAGACGCGAGTCGAGTCGAGCGCCGTAGGCGCGAGGATCGAGGCACCGAGGAGTGTGGTGTGGGAGGGGGTGCCCTCCCCACCGGACGACGGGTCTGGGTAGGGGGCTATTTTTCGATTTTTTGGAGCTGAAAAAGCGAGTTTTGGTGCATTGTCGGTGCTATTTTTGCAGTTATTTAATCTACTGTTGATCGGCCTGGCGTCTCGAATTTTTTTGACCATCAGCCGTCTGGGGGGAGGGGACGATCGCACTTTCGCCGTCCCCCCGTGGATCCGCCCCTGCATAATCGACGAATTTTCCAAATTTCACGAAAATCTACCCATAACTTATTGAGTTGTCCTTCTAACAGTCAAACTGATAAACAGACAAACACGTGTCAAAGCATTCAACACCGCCAAGCTGTGGTGAAGGTACGCATTAAACGAAAATTAACAGTTTAGTCGGTTTAAATTTCACAGAGGAGTCGTTAAAACAGCGCAGTAGTCGTGTTGCGTCGAACTTAGCAGACACGTTGATCAAATTTTGTAACGACAAGAAACTGCTATGTATACGTCCGATAAGGCATGCTTCCGTCTATCAGTGATACGCTATGAGTGACAGACAGTCTGTTGGCAATGAAGATCGCCTGAAGTTTATCGATTAGCTCACTGCTGCCTGAAACACACATTGTAGGCCATCCACAGCTTTACTCACAGAACAGATCAGAGATGGACACGGGTCCAATTTGCTGGATCCAAGTCACCCAACCCGACCCAACCCGACATCGTTATTTGTCAAAGTGCGTGGTAGGCTTGCACAAGCGGCGGCGGTGTAGGCTGTTCGTGCTGAAGGTAGAGGTCGCCGCAAGATGTGAATAGTTGGCTCACTCTTTTATGGTAACTTGGGCCCACCCGACTCAGCCCCGAAAACGACATCTACCTTGGTCTAGCCGTTTACGCAGGGCTCACAAACGTGACCAACAGACAGACACACAAACACACAGATTGACCGACCATGCTACTCCGTGTAGCAATAGATCGCTATTGCTAGCCATCACTGCGATGCAGCCTAATAATAATAATAAGACGCCAAAAACGTTTGGCAGAGTGGGCGCGGCTAGTAGGTGAACAGCATTAATCTCTGCGGTAGTGACGATCAAGTGCTGTAAACGAATGACGCTTAATGTTATCCACGTTATTTCATGATTGCACTGCTGACGACACGGCAGTGTGACGTGGTCAGTTCCCGTTTTGGTAAGGATACAAGCTGAAAAAACCCTTATTTCTGGAACGCGTACACCAGTGGCGGATCCAGGAATACGGAGAGTGAAAAGCGGATTACAAAATTGGGGTAGAGCCCCAGAAGCTGAACCATTTTGCTTTTCTGAATGCCAACGATGCGTCCAGTTTTGCACAAGCATGTACATTAAATGTCATGCTTCTTAGGGATGGGCGAACTTACACGTGAAAACAATAACAGTATCGTGTAAACGTTTACAAAATTAAACGATACTGTAGACGAATCGAATGGCGTAGCAGTTTCTTCACCTCCTTCAGCAGGTGACGAGTGACGTTGCTATTCAAATTTTGTATGTTACGAGCTATTTTTGGCTCTATTTGGACCCTCGGCTAGCCCGTCTGCCTGCCCGTCCGTCTGCCCAGCCTTGCTGGTACCAGCGCGCCCGTCCGTCTGTCGTCGTAAGCCATGCCCCCTCCTCCGCTCGAGCCCTCTATTCCAGCCCACAGCTCGCCGCTTGCCGCCTGTGCCTGCCGCGCTCGACCGTCCGTCCATCCACGTAAGCCACGCCCCGTGACCATCGCGACAATCCTATTATTATATATAGATACCATTAGCTAACTACACTGGTGGACGATGAAATATTCGTTTAAACAAACGTTTAACATACCTTGCCATCCTTGCAAGCGGCCGACCACAGCCATTCCGTGGTTAACGGGTAGCAAGACGGCTAAGAATGGATAGTTGCTCTCTTGAAATATCAGCGACGCTGCAAAATCGTCACCACAATCACCATCGCAGTGTACATGTGGCTATTACTTGGTCCGCCCGAGCGGTTGCGAAGTATTGTGATGAGTACGTCTGTGTGTGTCTGTGTGTCTGTCTGTTCGCGAGCATATCTTCGGAACCACACGCGCGATCTTTATCAATTTGTTGTGCATGTTGCCTCTGGCCGTGGCTCGGTCCTTCTCCGGCAGGGTGACGAAATCTTAAGGGGAAGGGACATTATTGGGGGCTTTCTTCCCCATTGACAATGCATTGTACAACATAACATTTGGGACCCATACAAAAACGGCTGAACCGATTGAGATGTCGTTTGGGATGATGAGTAGGCTTGGCCCGAGGAACAGTGTGTTGCGTGGAGGTGACGATATCTGAAGGGGAAGGGGTAGTTTTGGGGAAAACATGTGCCCTATTAGCTTAACACTCCTATGAATTGCGAATTGGACTGGTCCATGCAGCGGCGTGCACACGATAGGGGCAGACGCTTGATTGCGCGCGTTGGACGAGTCTTATCGACCGCGAAGAGCGTGGGTGGGATTGCACACCGCGGGCGAAGTCTGATATCTACAACTGCCTTGTTTTATATAAATACGTGCGAGCAATATATGCACTTTAACAAAAACAGGCCACTTTGTTTTCTGTATCAGCTTTCGGGTCGAGTAATAAATACTACGAAATCGCTCTGTCACGGGTGGCGGGAGGTCGTGGTGGGTGGTCACTGTCACATCGCAGCCACTATTGGCTGTTCAAACATTGTCTGTGTGTGTACTTGTATAAATTAGTTAAGATTTAGTTATGTTGTTTCTCTTACTACTTTCGTTTTATTGTTATGCTACCATTTTTACGGTGAATAAAGATTATAATAATACACTTTTGTTGGCACGTCATCAGCTGCGCGCTAGCGTGGCGAGGCGTGCAGCATGGCGTGGCCGAGGCCAACCGTGTCTAGCAAGTGTGGGCGTGGTAACGCGGTAACTCGGTCGGTCTGACCTCGATCCTCGATCGAGGGCATTTTTCTAGTTCAGACAAAATCTGCAGGTACATGTGTATTATAGAGTTTATTACGATACCGCGATATCCTTGAAAGCAGCCGGTGTTACACGCCCAGCAGAGCATGCACGAGTTGATGAAGCTCACCACTTCACGAGAACACAGGATATCTCTGCCAAAGCAACAACGACGAACGGCATGATGATGATAATGATGATGATGATGATGATGATAATCTATTCATACGCATGATCCGAGTCGGGCAAGATAGAGACCGAACGATAATCGCAGGCCAGATGCTAGGTAAGCATGGAGAAGGCCCTTCTTATATCAGTAACCTATCCAAAGCTCCCTACTAAGAGTATATCAACATCCAGGCTTATTACTATTCAACGTTTTAATAATGGCCAAGAATATTCCGTTGGATATATCTACCTGTCCTCGAGGCTTAGGTTTTCGGCAGGCCGCTAAATCATGGCATATCAATAATAATTAATAATATCCTGCCGCTTGCGGACTCACGTGGGTCAAAGGTACTAGGCCTATGCATTGTATGGGGTCAAGATACCCCACGGGAAAAATGGGTGACAAAACGGCGATGCGGCCTTTTGTCGAATTACTTTTGACATTAGCTACTACGTTGCTGTTCTTCTGTATACTTTTCCGCCGTGCATCATTGATAATTGTAGTTTTCTGTGCGTCTGTTTGCTGCATAATGTTTAAAGCGAAAGAAGTTGACAATTTATGCTATTAATTTGCTAACTAGTGAAACGCTGGGCGGAGCTCTCGACAGAGGCGGGGCGTTTCAGTAGGTTTAGGTCTACAGTTACACAATTTGTTGCAGTGGGCGGTAGGCTTTCTGCTGCTGCGGCATAAGCTATTTGTGCTGAGGTGGTAGCATGATATGCCCAGTCAGCTAGCGCCGGTCCAGAGTATGTGTGTCACTGTCTAAATCGAAAACTCTAAATGGATGACTAGAGAGAGAGCGCGCGTTGGCGCGATATTTTGCAGCAGGAGGTCTAGTTTATAGTACGTTAATATCAGGAAGTCGATTTCTACAGACCGACAGAACCGGTCAGTGTCGTAATGTTGGTTGCAATGAAGATAAACGAGCAACAGACGCCGTCGATTTTTCGCCGCTTTTAGCGCCTATAATCATCACAACATGGTGCTTTCAAAGCGACGACAATCAAACTATTATTGATTTTATTAAAGAAGCCCACTTTTATCACCAACTCTAATGTTTGTTATTTAAATTTGATATTAGCTACATAGCCTTGTTTTTACACCTGAGTTTTATAATTTGTTAGTTAGTTATCATTTGATTTTTTTGTTATCCATCTACTCACTCATTCACTATCTACCTTTGTAAGGCACTGAATAGCCTATACTGTGCCGATTTGCCGTTAAGAAACTACTCACTCACTCACGCACTCATAACACGATGCACGAACTGCAGTGTTGCGAAGTATTTAAAAAACATTTGCACTTTAAACAAGTCTTACAAACCGCACGGCCAACGTTTCGTAAACAATTCCCTCATAACACAAACCAAAATTCCCAAAATCTAAACAGGTCATGTGATCCTGAACACGTCCTCTTAGAGGGTAATCTATCGTGCATGTACTAGTAGGCCTACTCGTCTGTGCCAGTGTGCATACCAAATTCGAAATGCCTAGCTTCACCCATTCCAAAGATATGATTGGGACCAAAATTTTAAAAAATGGGTCAAGTGACCCACACCACACCCCCTGTTAGGGGTGGTTTGTCAACCGTATAGGCTACGACTTGCTCGTCATCGTCTGCGGCGACGTTTGCAAGACACCTAAAAACAAAACTTGCTTGTTTCGTCGCCCGACTTAGCGCATCTCAGGACTATTTATTTTGCGCTATATAAATGTACTCATTATTTATTATTTATTTATTTATAGGAGATATAGGCCTACATGGATTAGACCATTATTAGACTTACGTTTAGAACTTGACTAACCAAACACGAATATAGATAGCTTATATGACAGACTATATCGGTGGCGTATTGAGGGTGTCTTGCTCGTGGTCCCCTATTGAAAAGTTGTGAAAAATTGTTAACTGAAAAACTGATACTAAAACTCGCGTCCATTGGATAGACATGAATGAACTAAGACAACGTGAATTTTCGAAAGGGTGGGTGTCCCTTTGAATATTCGAATGAGTGGGCGCCTTTTCGCCCTTTTGAATTTTAAAAGTGGTGGGGCCCCCTTTAATTTTAGAAGGGGTGGGTGCCCCTTTGAATTTTCGAATGAGTGGGCGCCCCTTCGCCCTTTTGAATTTACAAGTGGTGGGGCCCCTTGAATTTTAGAAGGGGTGGGTGCCCCCTTTTCGACATTCGTCGCTGTACCAGTATAGACTGTATAGTTGCCTGCTTGAGAGTGCCGTTGTAGAATGCCGGGTGTATCCTCCCGTAGCGAAGGCTAAAACTGTGAATGAACGCCTGAATATCGGTGTGGCCTGCATACACAACACACCCGCCGCTAAAATGGTTAATCGAAACTCGATAAACGTCGTGAGGATCATCATCATCATCACTGTTATTTCGCCCCCAGTAGGGGTGCCGAGTACTGTGATTAGCGTGATAGTGTGTTTGTCTGTTTGCTTGCGTATCTCAAAAGCCACGCGTCCAAATTTCACCAAATTTTCTATACGTGTTATCTGTGGCCGTGACTCGGTCCTCTTGTGACGGCAGTGCGATATTTTATATAATGTACTTCCAGTTTTGTTGATGACGTCATGTTTTCATGTGTGCACGGAATAGGCCAGAATCAATGACGATGCGTATGTTTTCTCCAGTTCGCCAGTCGGCGGCACCAGTCGGATGTCAGACGACGTTGTTTGTTCCAGATCGCCAGGTGGCTGCACCGGGGGCGAAGTCTGCCGCCTCCGACTGCATCTTGTATTCGTTCGTCAAAAGTACATGAGAACAAAAGCAATATAAAATAAATGAACATGACCAACAAGGTTAATTGTGTACTTATAGTGCCCCTAAGCCCCTAAGCACACTGCATCTAGCTAAACTCGTAAAAAAGCGAAAATGTTAAAACACACGGCCAGGTCCATAGGAGTGTTTTGATTGTTTGGCCGGAATTTTAAAAGACGGACAGATGGACGGACGGACGCCAAGCCGGCATTACGTCGCAGCATTTACGCTTACCGCCAGACGCGGCCATCGTTACCATAAAGCTGTAAAGTAAAGAGCTCAGCAAAAACATATCCATTGTAGTTATATTTAGCCTTATTTGTGGCAGAATCGCGGAAATGCCCGCGTCTTGTAGGAAATCGGGGTCGGGGAACACGATGATGACGTCAGATTTTTGACCGGAAGTCATGGACTTGTGAACTAGTCTATGGGGCAGATACTATGTTCCACAGAACGTATTTCTTTTATTAATAATACGGCGGAACTAAATCATGTTTTCGCTGTCGCTTAAAGTATAAGGTGCATTGTTAGGCCCAGCAATGACGGTTTCTAATAATTGTAACATCGATACTTACGAGCACGCTTTCGTTTGGCAAGGTGATCTAAAATATAAACAACAAAGCATGGCTTTAATTGCGTTTCTTACATCGTGGAGAAAAAACAACATAGGTTTTGCGATATGATAGGCATACGGTAGATTAACGTGCGCTCAAAAGCTGACGAGATGGCCAGCCAAAAACGGCAACAGTGTCGACACAACATTCGACTTTGTAGATAGAACGTAATTTTACGATACACTTTTTTCCACATTGTTGCCGTTTTGAGCAATAAATTCGAACTTTGCTTCGACATTGTTGCTGGTGTAGCCGGGCTTTGGCTATATACAGCTGGCAACGATTAAAAGATCAATAGTCATCTGTTTGAAATAAACGATTAATTGATATATAATTTTTATTTTAAAAAGACATTTCAGATTATTTCAAAGTTTGTAAAAGTTAAAATAACCTAACGATTACTTCCGGCTTTTAAAATGACCACGCTTAAACGGTTTGTAAAACGAGAACGTTTACTTAAACGGCATGCTATGGCCCCATGTTTCACAGTGCAGTTGCTTGGAGTTCCTGTCGCCATCTTTTGTATACTTTGTAAGTGCATAGTGACAATAAATAAGTAAGGAAACGATGTTTATTTCGCCCCCTCCCCCCGTATTGCGATCAGCGTGTCTGTTTGTCTCTCCGCTCGCTTATCTTAAAATCCACATTATAAATTCCACCACATTTTCTGTACATGTAACTTGTGGCTGTGGCTCGGTCCTTCTCCGACGGCAATGCACTACGTTATGTATTTCCGGTTTTGTGGATGACGTCACGCTTGCACATAATAGAGCGAACGGACCAAAATCAAAGTCAACTCGTATGTTTCATCTACTTCGCCAGATGGCGGCACAGGCGGCGAGATCTGCCGTCTCTAACTGCACCTTGTTTATGATTGATCATTAAAAGTAATTTTAATCGTCAAAATTATTCCACGATTAGCTGATTAATTAGTCGTTGATTTCTGCAGCAATAAAACTGGAAACTCAACGCGGGAATATCGCGTGAACAGAAATATTGTCAGAAATAGACTGTCACGACTCACAGATGAACGACGCAAGGCGACCCGGGAGTTTGAAGAGCAGAATGCCAAGGTACACAGCGAGTCGCATCATCAAGCCGACCCATCCCGGAAAACTGGTCGGTCTGCTTGGATCGACGATTATAAACCGACCACTGACGAACGATAAACACAAAGACAACGGCTACTGACTGCGAGTTTATCAATATTAATTGTCCGTTAAATAGACAAGAGCTCAGCTGTCGCAGAAAAAAGGCGTCATGCCGAATGCGCTTTGGTATACACAGATCTCTGGCCTATATAAGTATACAACCGCATGCAAAAAAATTTTGTCGTGTGCTACCGTGAATGCGTGGTGCAATTTCGTAACAAACAGGTGACAGACAGTCAGACAGACAGGTGCCATCAGATAGGCGTTTGCCGTAGCCGGCATGACGCCAAAAGAACCTCACTGGAGGTCGCAACGACAACTTTGCGGCTGGTGTTATTTATTTACAGTTTCTGACTCAGGTCTGCTTTTCTTGCTCGTTGTAGGAACTGGTTTTCCCAATTTCACTTTCACTTTCAGTTGCTAAAGGGACATTTTACTTTCGTAAACTTGAACTTTGATCTATACCGTGACGTATGAACTTGACTTAGATGAACCATTATGCCAAACATCTACGTTAAAAGTCATTTCGATCGAAACTTGTCGTCCAAACACAGACACACAGACACACAAACACAGACGCGCGCGCGTAACACACACAAACCCACACCGGCGTACTCGAACGGAAATGTACGCTGGCCACGTATCGTGCTGCCCGCTAGTGAGTCTCGTTGAGTATGTGTCGCGGACTCTATAAAGAGACACGTGCAGAAGGTTAGGATAAGATGGGACAGACGGACAGACGGACGCCAGACCGTTACATTACGCTTACCACTAAACGCGATCAGCGTCATAAGGAAGACAATAAAGAGCGAGTGCTAGAAGGGGTTAATGGTTGAACAGAGATACGTTGACAATATGACAATAGGAGCTTACAATTGACGTGCTCTTCGACTTTGAGCCAATACAGAGAATGACAAAATTATGGAACTGATATGAGATGACTGAAGAACTTTAACAACGACGCGTGATGCGATAAAGTAGCCGATAGAGTCTGCTGAAGTCACTTTATTTCAGACTTCCGAAACTTGCATTATATCGAAAATCCTTATCAGTCGGATTTCTGCTGTAAATTGGATGAACAAAGTGATCGTTAACGTTAAGCCAAATAAGTATCAAACGGAAACGAATAGTCGAGACCTATCATGGATGACATATTTTACCTGCGATGAACGGTCGCGAAATTCGTGTGGGTCTTGATTGTATTGAGCAATTTGCGGAACTGAATGCGTAGCCTTCGCATGTTCATCGATATCTTGTCTCTTCGGTGACCCTACACATGCTCGTAAATAATAATAACAAAAAAATAAACTAATAATTAGTAACAAAAAAGATAGTATTTCGGCTTCACAAATATGCATTTAGTGCGCAACTATTTTCCATAAGTGATTTTTATATATCGAATATAATGATCAAAAATACATTTTTGCAGAGCAATTGATCGTGGTGGCTAAATTGTAGGGCCTATAATCGAATTTCGTTTATGTAGAGTAATTAATTAAAGTGGTTTTCTCACTTGGCACGTTTTTCAGCAATCAGAATATTATACAACAACGATACTCATATATAGCAGGTTAGCAGCATTCTAATAGATATTAGTCTAGGCTAGAGTGAAGATTATCGGTACTCATTGGAAATGCATAGAAAACTTTCGTGCAATCTATTTCACTTTATTTCGTTAATTTATGTCATTACAAATGGGGTGGGGTCTGGGG
>Ga0209780_1002548_pt1 | contig 13012 bp, 9 predicted proteins | sample WorMetexBAHAMAS2_FD_187384 | JGI IMG/M metagenome (GOLD analysis project Ga0209780, IMG submission 187384) | Marine gutless worms symbiont microbial communities from Max Planck institute for Marine Microbiology, Germany - Inanidrilus exumae... | ecosystem: Host-associated > Annelida > Digestive... | reverse complement strand
TGCTAGTTGCATGCCGCTGGTCCAATTTTACGTTAACGCGTGCAATGGATGGCCGCAATTTGCGCTGCAGCACCACTGGCTCTTGCCAATCAACTGCCACTTCCTACGATTGTACAGCGCGGCTGGTCGCGGCGGTCGGCATTGCCGCTGTAAGTAGCGCTATAGAAGAATCCGACCTTTACCTTTACCTTTACGGGAATGAGGCATGCCCTGTAAATTCTGCAATGAGGTACTCCTTACAATTTGCTCTTAATAAAGCTCTTTATTAAAATATTCAGTACCCTGTCCAAAGACACGTACAAAGATACCTGCAAATACTTTGGCATATGGACTGTGGAGGAGTAGATTTCTGCTTGCAAGAGTAAATTTAATTTAAGATACTGCACATCAGAAAGCGCTGTATGTTATGCAGTCTCCGAATCAAGGTAGTTGTGAAATATGACATCCTACAGTTAAAGATTCTTTTATTATGTTCACAGCTAATACTGTTTCGTGTTTTAATGTCATGCACTATACGTTGTCTATCTTTATTCGTAGTTAAGTTAATTAATTAATTTATTTACTGATTACGTTCCATTTTTTGCTACCAGATATATTTATTCTGGTGAAATAAAGATATGAAGTAGCTCCAATAAGTAGCTAATTAATGACGTCCTACTGAACAACTGTACACACTGCTAGCTGCGTACGTTGCACATTAACCAGACATCAGGCTCACTAAAACATGAGATAGTCATTACTTGTAGATGAGGAAATACTACCATACAACAAATGCATGTGTTGCGTGGTGGCGCTGCAGTAAGGCGTTGGACTTGCGATTGACATGTCGCGGGTTCAATTCCAGCAGGCCCGCTTTCATGTAACATAGATCAATTCAGCCCTGCATCCCTCTGGGGTCGCTAAATCGAGTACCTGCTTCGACTGGGGGTAAAGGTGGGATTCTCACCTCTGCCGGGTGACAGGTAACACTGTGTGATCCCATATGGCATGTGAGTTCCCATAGCGGCGAGGCTACGTTGTTGCTAACTGCTATACACTGTTTACTTTGCTTAACACTAACATATCATCAATCAGAAATCAATAATACCAGTTCCAAGCAGTGGAAAGGCAACGCAAGTAAACCCCTTAGACTCTGCTTCATGCAGACAGTTAGCAATGATCGTCTTCCAGCCGGCAGTGCTATGAGCCGCTACCAGATGAATGATGTACTTGGCTGGCAAGTCGCCGCCAGCTGTTATACACAACTTGTTTGCACCCATACGACCTACAACACACACAACCACACAGCTGTCTTACTTGTACCTTCCTAGTTACCTCCATCTCATTTCACTGATTCATTTGTATTTTATTATGTTTTTTATCGCTGTATGTACGTAATATACGTATTCATGTATTGATGTGTTGATCTATTCAGCTGCACAGCTGCAAGAGTGTCTAATAAGCTTACTTACTTACTTACTTACTTACTTACTTACTGTTGATCGCAAGTACAACTACCCGTTGCGCCACCGCGCCACCACAGCTGTAAAGTACAAAAACAAAATATTAATTATTACCTTGATTGTAAACAAAAATATTCCACAACTGATAGTATTAAGGTTCAATACTAGACTGCTAATTCACATGAGGTGTGTACTGCATACAAGTATTCGATAGCAGTCGACAATTAGTCAGTTACCTTGTTGGCATTCACGTCTCACAACTTCTCCACCGCTACGAAGAATTGCCTTTGCCACTGCACCTGTGCACAAATATTGACCCGTATCATGGTAAAGCGGTAGAACGTCGGTCTTTGGCATGGCTGGCGATCTTTCCGTCCTGTGCTCGACCTCTAGCTGATGGGTGACCACTTATGTGGGTAAACAGTCTGCTACATATCAACCAACCACGCTAACTCAGCCTTTCATCCCTTTGGGGTCAATAAATGAGTAGTAAGCTGCAATTGGATATCTGCTACCTCAGTTAGGGGTGGCGCCATCTGGTGAACGCTTACGAAGGAAAGGCAGGCATGGTGTAATTTGCAGGTAAAACTGTGTGATCCACATCTGAACATGTGGGGGAAGGAGAGTTCCTCTCACATTTACTGGCTAGCAGTGGCACGAGTGCTAGCTGCTAGCGACTAGCACAGGCTCGAGAGAAATGTAGTCTGTCTGTCTGTCTGTCTGTCTGTCCATTAGAATACTGTCGCTGTGAGACTGTAGCCAGCGACTGCACTAGAGTCGAACTCAGTCTGTAGTCGACATGATATCGTTTGTCTGGTAACGGTGTGAAGTCAAGATTGAGTAAATAGATTGTATGGATGTGAACGGCATACGATGTGAAATGAGTTATGGCATAATATGAATAAATAATAAACTGATAAGTTTGTCTTACTTCCTCTCGCACTTAACATGTAAGTTACTCTATAGCTAATTCTATCATAGTTTATGAGTACCGTCTCATGGATCTAAACTTCCTATAAAAGGTGCCCCTTTAACCAAACATACAAGCATTTTGAGACCATGTGTTGCATAAATGGCACTATATACAGGGTGGGCCAAAAAAAGTGATACCTCTCGTACAATGTAATGTAATGTACGAAAGGTATCACTTTTTTTGGCCCACCCTGTAAATACTCTTTCTGTCCTTTCCTTTCTTATAGTAACGTAATTACTGCACTACAAATTTTATCTTTGCAGTTTACAGACTGGGCAAACATTGGGGCTCTTACGTTCGACTATGACATCTTTAAAATGTCCATCATAAACACTCAAATACCACAGTTACGACTACAACTACTGCTGTTACTACAACAACTAATTTCAGATCTCTTTCAACTGACCTAGTTTTCTGCAGTTACTCAGGTTAAGATCGCTATCACAAAAGTGAGGCTTTTTTTGTTTAAACATGCAGAAATATTTCTGTATCTTGACACATCTTTACTGTTTTCTCCATTTAGTTCTGTGTGGAGAACCAACAGATAAAATTACACTAAATAATAAATTTCCTTAAATTATTTTCCACATTTCCCAGCCTCAGTTTTCTCTCTCTCTCTCTCTCTCTCTCTCTCTCTCTCTCTCTCTCTCTCTCTCTCTCTCTCTGTTCCGTCTCTTCAGTTTGTATCTTCTTTCACTTCCTGATGCATGCTCAGTTGCTCACAGTGGTCTGCAGTGAAGCTCCAAGAATGAAAAGTACTTTCTGCTATTACATTTTCTTTTTAATAATCCACATTTTGGAAATACTCTAACCTATGTAAAAAGGATACCAATTAATACTGGGTATGTCACAATGATGACGCAAGAGTCCTGATAATTTTCTATGTCAGTGACATTATAGACACCTGATGTTTCTTGGGAGATTTGCGAGCTCTGTGCCATGGGCTAACGCTATCGTGCATACACTTGAGTTTTGATGGTATATCTTAGTCTTAAGTGCGAGCTCCATGACGAGCCTATTGGATGTATAGTATTGTGCTGTTTTTATTAGTTTTAGTTTAGGAGTTGGATAACTTGTGTTACCTGTATTTTGCCTACTTGTATCTGTTTTATCTGTTTGCTGCATCTTGTATGCGAATAAAAATTATTATTTCATAATAATAGTCAACAACTAATTGGTTACGACGAGATAAAACCGGTATCTACCGGACGTCATGTCGAGGTGTTCGTTGGTGCTGTTGACGATTGCATCTGCTTTCTCTCTAGTAATGTCACCTTGTTTCACACACATCTTCACCGGCCCAACAGTCAGCACCTGCGAATGGCTGTCAAACGATACTCCTCCTGCCTCAGAATACACTCCTGAACCTGACCAGCCGACAGTATGCTTATATACATAGGCTGACAGTGAGATAATTTCTTCATTCCTATCTATGCCAGCTGTTCTGGCCGCCGTGATGTAGGCCAAGGACTCACTCATTTACTATATACCTTTTTAAGGCACTGAATAGCCTATACTGTGTTGATGTGCTGTTAAGAAACTACTCACTCACTGTAGGCCAAGAAAAGGTAAATATTTTGCGGCACTTACAGTCAGATCGCCGATCTGGCGCAAGTAATAAGCTTTTCTTAAACCTACTGATTCAATTATGTTTAAATAACGTGACAAATCTTCAACAGTTGATTTCGCACAGTACGACATCATGCCCTACAACATGGAGATCATATTGTGACCACAGATTACTGTGATGTCACTTTCACCCTGTGTATACTATACACATAAATGTACGTGAGAAAGTAGACTAAAACGTGTTATGAAGACTACAGTGGTCACAACAGCGTCACATTTGTACTGTTCCTGTTCTCAACTGAAGTCACTGGGTCACTTTATCTTTCACTAAAACCAAAGTCTAAAACCTTAGTCCAAAACCAAAGCTTAATCTGAACGGCTAAAACCTGGTCTTAGACCAAGTTCAGATTAAGCAAAAGATAAAGTAATCTGGTTTTAGATCAAAGTCTTAACTCTAACAGATTGGTGATAATTGCTTATCTAAATGCATAAGGACGGTTTGGTTTGAGACCGGATTGCTCAGATTAAGTTCGGTTTTAGACCAAACTTTGGTCTTAAACTTTGGTTTAAGCGGTAAGTTTGGATTTAGACTTTGGTCTCAGACCAAAGTTTAGCGTCACTTCATGGTTTGCATTAATTAGGTCTTAAATCGGACTTTTGGTCTTATAGTAAGGTTTTAGACTTTGGTTTTAGTGAAAGATAAAGTGACCTTATCTGGTCTACCAGGTTAATTTTACTTACTTCACAGTATGATATGCTGCTCAGCACAACTCATCGTGACTTATTAGCCGAGACCAAATCCGAAGCAATCACGAAATAACAGTTATGCAGTTAAATTTACATAATGTAAATTGTCACAAAACGCTGACATTACATAACTGTGGTGACACCAAACAAAACAACCATTGTCAACTCACCTTCAGCAACTTGTCGTTGCCTTGCGGCTACAGCAGCAGCAGCAGTATAAGCACTTGTCTGTCTGGCACCAGCCGGTGACAATAGCTCTGCAATCTTCTGCTGGAAAGCCTACAAATAAGCTGCATCAGTTAGCAGCATCGTCTCTAATTTATTACTAAATTTCTTCTTCAATCAATCAATCAATCAATTTTATTGACAAAAGGGTAAATAACCACTAACATCGTCACAAAAATAAACACAAATTACACTACAATAAAACAGATACAATAACAGAGACAACTATGTATAGTGCAAAAACCTATAAAAATTAAATTCTGTTAAACGACGTTTAAAAGTATGGTTGAACTCCAGTGAGCAAACTGTGACTATTACATGATGAGAGTAATCTGCTCTAAGTTCCACCAGGCAGTGCTAGAACTCGCAGTTTTAAATTAAACAACTGTAACAAAAGCAAGTTGCAGGCAACAGTAAGTTGTATCACTGATGCAGTATTTCGGGGTAGACAGCATTACTGTGAGTCATTCAGCACAGACTGAGCAGCACTACCGGTGAACGATTATCATTATAACCCAGATCAAAACATGACAAAACATGCCGTCAGTGTTGGTTGGTCCTTGTTGAAGACTACAAAGCGTATGTCTTTCAGCGTCGTTGCAGGTTTTGCTTGACTGAACTTGAGAACTTCTTCATACATGACTGTGGTGACCACTGCTGGCGGAATACGCAAGTTGCCGGTACCAATCGCAGGAATCGCTATTGACTTGAGTCCTGCGCGATCTGCTCGTGTAAAGACATTGACTAGGAAGTTCCGCACAATCTGAAACACATTAAAATTTAACAAATAATTCAGCTGACATTTGCTAATGTGGCTACCTGCGAAGTTCTAAGAACTTGCACAAGTCTGGGTGATCGCTCCTTCACTACTGCTGGTCCACGTCTGTGAAACAATCTACCACTTCATCTCCGTGACTTTGAACTGTCAGTTTTTGAATTTCCCTGGTTAGTGAAAACGAATTTGTTTGGCTGATGATCCCAGCGCCTAGTGATGCGCTTTACAAATGTACTTACTTACTTACTTACAACACCAGATTACTCTTAACTACACTGTGACAAGGCGGCGCGGTGGCGCAATGGGTAGAGCGTTGGACTTGCGATCAACAGGTCGTGGGTTCAATACCTACTCGGGGCAAAAGCTGCATTACGACATTGGGCAAGTTGTTCACACCTATGTGCTTCTGTCACCAAGCAGTATAACTTGGTACGATACAAGGGGCGGTGATGCTCTGTGGCTGGGAAGATAACTGCAGGCCTGGCGGAAAGCAATGGCAGCCTACCGCCGGGTGGATTACGTAAAGTCACCTGCAGGCTGACTGCCTGTACACCGGGATCAGCTATGGGCCCAAAGCTCAGCAACGAGTATGGGAAGCTTTTACCCTTCACACTGTGACATCATTATCAAAACACTTGTTAGCTATGATGGTCTATGACGGTTGATGTCATCTACTGCTGAAGCCACAACAACACAAAATGTCTGAAACCATTCCGGTGTATGATCAGTGATCTCTGAGACCTGCAAACATGCTCCACTGCCACCATCCCAGTTTGCACATGCGCCGTGATAGACGCATTGTACTGGCAGCTGATATCCCTTTGTTTCCACGATGTCGCCGTACTTGAAGTTCTGAGCTGGCATGTTCCTCTTGCATTCGTCCTGGATCTGTGGTCCGGCAGCGCTGAGTATCGACTGTGATACGGCGCCATGTGACAGTATCAGGTCTTTGCCAGTCGTGTTGACCAGCGCATCCACCTACGCGCACATTGTACTCAGTTTACACTCACCAACACCACTTTCAGTGTTTATTCACTGCAGCTGCTGCACGTCGGGCCGGATACATGTAACAGGGCTCTGGGTACACATGTCAGTGGAGCAGGTGATACATGTAACAGGGCTCCGGGTACACATGTCAGTGGAGCAGGTGATACATGTAACAGGGCTCCAGGTACACATGTCAGTGGAGCAGGTGATACATGTAACAGGGCTCCGGGTACACATGTCAGTGGAGCAGGTATCTACAGGCCATACGCCCTTTCTGCCGCCCAGTCACCGCACTGAATGGAATGACGCCTGCCACGACATTCTTTCCTTATTAACACAGTGACTCTCGGGAGAATGGATTTCACAAACTACCCTCACTGACCAGTTCACATTCACTCTCAGCCAGCAAAACAGCTCTAATTTATCAACCTATTCCACGAGCAAAATGTAGCGTGCAAATAGTACAGTCGCTGGAAACTACTACACTAATAATGCATTCATGACAACCATGATTATAACTTTGAAATGCATTCCAAAATGTATGCATCAAATGATGACAACAATTTAAAAAATCGTGGAAATTCTTACATTTTTGGGTGTTGTCAAACTTCAGCTGCTTACAAATGGCCACATTGCTAACAAACTTTGGTGACTACCAGTGATGCAACAAGTACTCTCTAAAACTACTTAAGTAAAAGTACTAAGTACCATGCTAAAAGTACTTTAAGTATAAGTACTTCAAAACAAAAGTACTTAGCTACTTATTAGTACAAGTACAAGTTCATCAAATGTACTTGTAAGCAAGTACCGCTACTGTCGCAGTACATGCCAATGTGACGACAGCATGCAGTCTTTTGCAGCAATATATAGCCCTGTTTGTGACAAGGGCATCCAAGTCAGTTTTATAAGTAAGTAAACAATAACTGGAGTGTGTGTGTGTGAAACATATTCAGCAATGTACTCACTACATTGACATTAGTACCTCAGTAAGCAGTTTGCAACAGCTATAAGTACCTGAATTGTACTTAAGTACTTTTATTATGTGCTTCAAAGTACTTAAGTAGTACGTCTTGTAAACTGTACTTAAGTACACGTACCTAAGTATTGGAAATGTACTTAAGTACGTACTTAAGTACTTTAGTACTTAAGTACTTGGTTTCACTGGTGACTACATTTAGTAGCATATCACGTTGTTTATTATGTTTATTATTTGTTATGGTTTTCTGCAGTAAACTAATATGGCTGCAAATCAGCTTTTGAATAGAGGAAGGCTGAAAAGACAGCAAGGTTGCACTGTATCACAGGCCACTACAGATTTCTGAAGCAACTGTGACCAATGGACTACACTGAAAATAAAGAAGTCATGATTACAAGTTTTGAAACGTTACGACAATGACTTCTTAAGAAAGAAGTCCAACGACAACAACCTATTTCATACTTTGATAATTCGGGCACAAAGTGTCTGAAGCAACTTCGTTAGCAGCATCAGCTGACTCAACTCACCCTCTGTTCAACAATGGAGCCTTTCACCAGACTGACAGTGACGCCTTCAGCTGTCTGCAGCACGTCCACTTTGTCTGTCGCTCGGAAACGTCGTTCTGCGAATCCATCACACACAGCAGCAACATCATAACAATGATGACACTGCCTTCAACACGTTCACTGGCTGCTTGGTTCTGAGCGTATGAAATAAATGGATTACATACAAACAAAAAAAACAGAAACGTGAGCACTACCGCAAAGACAAGACGCTGTTTCACTGTGCTACAGTAGTTACATGTACAACATCTCAATGCACATCGTCTGCTTTTACGTGCACTATGCGATACTAGCGCGGTATATGCCACATGTGTCTGTCCGTCCGTGTGTCTGTCACAAGCTGGAGTTTTATCAAAACGGCTGAATGGATTCGAGCTGGTTTTTGGCACATAGGCTACCCTCGACTTATCCTACATTGTGTTGGAAGGAAATATGGGCAGCTCCAAAAATATGGCTACTTACCCCTAGACCTTTGTCCCAAACTCTGAACTTAGCCAACTTTTCTGCCTTTTCGCCCAGGCACAATAATCATCGCAAGTATGTACTGTTAATTTAGTTTAACTGACGACCATTAGCAGTTTATCACAATGAGCATCCACTTTTGTTTACAACACAATGAGCGTGACGCAGCGTGACAGCTGAGATTTGTAAAGCATCATGAGGATCAGGATGATGACGATGAAGAATATCATTACTGTTTTTATTATTATTACAATTTTGTAAGAATATTTATGCCCTTGAGTGTATATGTTCCGATGGCAAAGAAGAAGAAGCTAAGCTAAAACAAATAATGGCTAATGGCTAAAAGTCCATTATTATTCCATTATTATTATCTTCGTTGTTATCATCATCATCATCATCATCATTGCTATTAACTTGAATCGAAAGCGCAACACATTATAATGAATAAAAATTGGCACAAAATAAACAAATACACTACTGCATATGGAGAAATTGAATGACAGTATCCATCTTATCTCGATCTATCTACAGACAGGGAAGTGGGAATTCTCTTCTCTGAATGTCTGTGTGTCCAATTCAGGAAAAACGTTAGACAAACAAGGTGTCGCCCTAATGGGACGTAACACGACTGGCCCGCGTGCAGTGTCGTCCGCCCAACCGCCGACGCGCCAGGCCGCCGGTGCGCTGACCGTTCACGCGCCCAGCGGCCGGCCGACCCGACCGCCAGCAGTGTTACAGACGACGACAGACCCCAGCCAGCGAAATTAGGTGGGCCAATAATAACAAAGCTGCTCACCATCAGCATTTCCCGTTTGTTGAACATTCTTGTGTGCTCTCACTCGGCGTACTGCTGGCTCAGAATGTCCTTCCTCTGGACCAGGTTCAGTCGGAAGGGTCATCGACTTCAGCGACGACTCAAAAAGACTGATCACTCTGGGATCCTTGTCAACGATGTGGATCTCTTTGAGGCAAGTGCCACGTCTGTCGGTGAAGTGGTCACGCGAGGCAGACAGAATGATCTCGGTCGCACGGTCCGGTGGGAAACCGAAGATGCCAGCGCTAATTGCAGGTATTGCAATCGTCTGGAAGCCGCGCTGGGTTGCTTCTTCTATTGACTGTGACACAGCGGCATACAATTGATTCTCTTCATCACGCTTACCTCCACGCCACATCGGACCAACAGCGTGAATAACAACTTTGCATGGAAGCTGGCCTGGTTTTGACACGTATACTTGACCTGGAAGCATTCTTCCTTCCAGCTTTACGTGCGTGCGACAGTCCTCAATAATCTCAGAGCCACCTTCAACATCACAGCATTGACACGTCACTCAATACAACAACAGTATCAATATCGACCCTTCCACTAGAATAACTAGATGGAAAGTACTCTGAGAGAGTACAAATCCCCGCGAAAGCGGTTTTGACGCCAACACTTGGCAACACTTGCCACACTTACTATTTTGCGGCCCGCTAGTTTCGAATTTCTCGACGGAGCTATTTTGTAAACAATCGCCGGTTTACGGAGTTTTTTGACCGTTACTTCCACATCCCTCTACCGATCGTAACGAAACACGAACTTGGTCTTCCCTTTCCCCCTAGAAACCTTCGCATAAAATTTGGTGCAAATCCGTCCACAATTTTTTTAGTTATCGTGGTCACAAACACACACACACACACAAACCAACGTCGGTGAAAACATATTCCCTCGCTTTTGCGGGGATAATAAACTGTTTCGCTGAGTTGGAAAACTGAATTAATGACACAGTCAGACATAGGCTAACTAAAGACCAACTTGACAATAGTGACAGAGGCAGTGTAATGCCAAATGTTGGGAGAGAACGTGCAATCATGTCTACTATAAAATATAACATATCACACAGTGGCGTAACTTTGGTCTGAAAAGTGGAGACCAAGCAAAATTTCCGACTTGGTGTACTTATAAAATGGGGGTCCGTCATCCCACTCCAAAAAAGTGGGGGACCGGACCCCATAAAATTACGCCTATGATATCACGTCATACGACACAAAACGATGCACTCATTGTCAAACCATCATTCTGCAGCCTTTACATATACAGAGTGGTCCACAAAAAGCGGACACCCGATTTATTTTTGCTATAACTTCAGCAAAATCGGTGTTCATTTGCTGAAGTTATAGCAAAAATAAATCGGGTGTCCGCTTTTTTGGACCATTCTGTATAATATGTTATGTTCCACTCAGTGTCAAGCAAAGTAATGTCTTAATTTTTCATAATCAGACAAAGACTTGTGACTCATCACCAGCCAGAGACGACTACTGATTCATTTACCTTAACAGATCACACTGGCTTGATGGACAGCTCTATTAACATCCAGACTTAGAGCAACCAATTCATTTTCACCATCAGCACTCACAGTTACCACTTTCATCATCAACAGTAGCTCCTCCCGACACCTGCATCACTGCTATGATCGACTGAATCATGATCACATCCATCCTTCCACTACCAAGCCTAGTACCATACAGTACTGTACCAAACTGCACCACATGGCTGCATTTCATTCACATTATTTCGTTCACTACACATTCTCTGCTAAATGTAAAGCTAGAGTTTGAATTCATATTAATAACCACTAGTCACGTGATATACTGGGATAACAACTGATTAGTAATGAAAGCAAAAAACCAGCAGCTGGTCATCGTAAACAACTATAGCCTATTGTAAGACAATCAAGAGCGTGTCACCAGCATCTGCAATGGCCTTTGCAACGCCGCCAATGTGCGCCAGATCTTCATTTGCAGCATTCACGACAGCATCGACTGGATACTTAGTAATATCACCAAGTACAAGGACAATGCACCTGCTGCCTACCTGCAGTGAAATACAATTGCACCGTCAACTAAGTTACCACAGACACAAGTTAATAGCTTCTAAGCTATTGTTCAACTAAAAGCAAAATTATTTATTTTGTGAAACAGGAAGTTATCATTGTGTTTCCATCTGTCTGTCTGTGTCACTGAGATTTCGTAAAAAGGCTGTTGATGGATTTCACGAAAGGGTTCGCCTTGGTACTGGGAACAATCAATGAAATACTGAAATTGGTCCCAAAAATAAGAATTATTCTCCCTTTTTGATTTTTGCTACAATGATTAGAGCTGCAAGTACTGGAGTATGTAAACTCTGGTGACCTTTAAACGACCTTGGACGCCTGAAAATTTTGAATTTTATTCGAGTTTTCAGGTCAAATGTCAAAACAGCTGAGTGCATCCAGCTGATTTTTGTAACAGGGCTACACATAGATGAGGCTAAAATTATGTTACTTTATGGTCCTCTAAAATAAGCGTACATTATAACTCGCCAAGATCAATCTGTATACCAAATTTGAAGTGTCTGGCTTCACCAATTCCAAAGGCATGAAAGAAGACCTAAATTTAAAATTTGATGTGGCGCGTCTAGAGACACTCAGGGTCATTAGCAATGTCAACATTCAACACAGCACATATGACGTCCTTGTCACTTTTCGTTGAAACTATGCATCTATCTCGCTCTGTTTCCGAGATATAGCCAGTTATACATTGAAAGTCGCAAAGTAATCCGACGTGTATTTGGCATCCCCGGCCCCGTGTGGGGCCCGGGCACCCCTTTCCCTTCTTTTTTCTCCCTTGTCCATTCACTTCCATATCTTTTGTTCTTTTTTACTTTCCCCTTTTTCCTTTTCTCATTCGCTTTACCTATTTTCTTCTTTTGTTAATCCCTTCAGTTTCTACCAGAATAGTCCCACTCCGTTTCCAGGCCGGATGCTGTAGGAGGCGACCGAACCTGGCTTTAGTTTGTTGCATTCATTTTGTGTTATCTGTATTGCTTAGTCCCGATTTATTTTGGTGTTTTGTTGTATTTGGTTTAGTTTAGTCTTGCGGTGCGATAGTTGTCTTCCTCCATTGTAGGCGATAGCATAATAATTTAAATGATGAGCCTTTCGATTCCTTTCCCGTCAGAACAAAAAGGCGGCCAGGGTTGAGGTTAATATATCGCTGGCCTTCCTTTACTTGATAGGGATAACTCTCCACCTCTGACCTTTCGTCAATGAAATAGCCATATTTGTGCTGAAAAGGAACATAGGACTCCAACCAACCAACCTTGGCGCCCCCATTGGAAGCAATCCCATTGAAATTTCATCACGATCTTTGGCAAGAGCAAACCAGAGTCCCTACGCTACCATGCGGCATCACTAAGTGCACGGATGATATGGTTAGCTGCTATGACAGAACACTGGCTTGTGATTGACAAATGGAGACAAACACACGGCAGTAGCA
>Ga0209780_1002547_pt1 | contig 13013 bp, 9 predicted proteins | sample WorMetexBAHAMAS2_FD_187384 | JGI IMG/M metagenome (GOLD analysis project Ga0209780, IMG submission 187384) | Marine gutless worms symbiont microbial communities from Max Planck institute for Marine Microbiology, Germany - Inanidrilus exumae... | ecosystem: Host-associated > Annelida > Digestive... | reverse complement strand
CAATATGTTAAGATTCAAGAAATTACTGTTTTAGTTATTTGTGTAATAAAAGTGTCTAGATTGTTCCTCAGAACTTAAAATGCCGGTCTGCCTCCTCTTAATTTTCTGCAAACTAAACAATTTTGCCTCCTCTTGCCTGTTACTGGCTACGCCCATGGACCGGCCCCCCCCTGAAGTGAGGGGCCCGAACAAGGCCAGAAACATCATATCGAACATTGTCGGGATTGCGGCTGCCACACCAACGCCTTAACAGGGCCAAATTTAGCACGCGAGAGCAAACCTGTGATTTCCCATGAAATTACTATAAACCTGTCAAAAAAATGTAGAACTGGGATGATTACATTAATATTTTGTCATTAGCTACCAGTAGACTAGTAGACTCGGAAACAACCAGACCTTGCAGAAACGTTTATTACCATACAATTACTACAGACATTGAACACAGGGACACAATACTATCTGTGTCGAGCTTGCAACGGAGGTACGGTTTGCCGTAAAGTTCTTAGCACAAAAATACGAGCCGAATCAGACACGTTATGCAAGCCCTTATCACAATATTCATTGTTGCTCAAAATACTGCTAATGCAAAAATCTACAATCATCAGCTGAATAAAAGCAAGCAGAAAAAAACTACTGTCATCACAAATTACACTTTCTAAAATTGTTCAACATAGGTACAAAAACACATTTACAAAAGTAAAACCAGATAAAAGCGACACCTACAACTACTGCATATCACAAAATATTAGGCTCAGCATCTTCTGGTGAACTGTACTGAAAGTAAACTTGTAGAGTGACAATGCACTTGCCAACTTCTGGACACCACACTAAACGCCCTTCCAGATCAGCAAACTTTAGCAATAAAACAAAAACACAAATAAATGCTGCAGCACATGTTCAAGAAAAAAATGCGTTAAATTAAGTTAAATAAATGCTATTTCACCTAATAAAAATCAGACAGCTAACATAAAAAGTAACCAAATCGTTACTTGTGCTACAGCACCGAGTGCTTTTGATAGCACCTTCGGTGTTGGCAGAGTGACAGACAGGTGATCAAACGTGTGAAAAACCCTGCAAGTTCTTTTTATAAACCACCTTCAGTCAGCTAGCTTTACCCAAAATAGCATTAACGGGCAAACCGAGTAAATTATTCCACTTTAACTAGTCAGGTACTCACCCAAAAGACACCTATGGAATTGGCAAGCTGTGACTCTTCAGTTCGTTTACTATAGGAACAGTTTAGTAGTCGCCCAGTATCGCAACTCTGTAATAATGCCACATTATGTCCTCCAAATATTAAATCTGTCAAAGTCAGCATACACCTTGGCCACAGAAAAGTACACAATGTACGTTACACAACAAAACACACAATCTTTTCAACTTAGCACACGTGATCACATACACATAGTTGTGAATTAAAACCAAGGAATAATCTCTCCAATTCAGCAACGTTTACCGTGTAAGTAGTAACAGTGCAACTATGCTTTCAGTTAAAAACATAAAATAAATTAGCCCCTACGGGACTGACGGTCGACTCTTCACAACTGACATTTCTGCAAAGTCATATGACACAAAAACTAGGAGAAATAGAGATAAAGTGCCATAGTTTAAGAATCAGTGGTCAGTTGCCAGCTCCCACTGTAAATGGCAGAGGAGACAGCTGTTGAAAATAACCGGATTTCCAACTTTGAAGGGCTCGTCACCTTGACCTTGGATCAGATCATAACGAATACCGCGTACATCACTCACTGACCTCTACATACATGACAAGATTCACTGAAATCAAATAAACCTTTTGTGGACAGACAGACGCACGGACATTTGACACTGGCTTTATTAGCTGAAGAGTCGACCTAATGAATGAAACCTGCTTTCACCCTCACTGATCAAGCAACGTCATATTCACTCGTATCACGTGAACGATACCGACAAATAACGGTATCCCAATAACCAAAAACAAACCAATCACTCACTAACACAAATCTGGAGCCAAGTCCCATCACTAGTGATGAGCAATCACGAACACGTGTCATGACAAATAGCTGGTGTAATCTACTCCCGTCACTGCAAGTCGGAGCAACGTGAGAGAGTCGAGCCTAAGTCATGCTTTGAGACCGAGCAATCAAAACACTAGAAGAGTTATTCAAGTCTCCCAACATATCAACTGTCGTCAAGCTGTGGGTCCACTGTTCGCACAGCGCCTGAGAAGGCTGAATCAACGACACTTCATGATACCTACAATATTACATACACTGAAATCTACACATCCACAGTTATCATCATCATTAATTGAAACTTTGAGAATAATTTTGAGCTGTTTATTAGTAACAACAGCACTATAAATGACTTGACAAACTTTTTCTAATGTTACCTGCACAAATCAATTATCCAACCTTTCTGACAATTTCGGTAGTACGAATGTAGGATAACATAAGACAAGTAGTCAAAGAATTTTGACAAAAGGCTGCATTGCACCTCTTGTCATTATTAGAAACTGAATGATCCCTTCTGGTGCACACCGTTATTGATGATTAAATGATCCCTTTTGTTGTGTACACCACAGTAGAGACTCCCTATGCCTTTAGTGGGCTTGATAAACCCCAAAAATGGGGTATCACGACCCCATCTAGCACGTGGTCCCTAAGGCCCATGCAAGTCCGACCCTGACGGTTCAGCCGTTTTTGCAGGGCTCATGAACGTGACGATTGATTGAGTTGAGGTTTATGTCCAACTCGACACAAAATAGGTCATTTCGGAGACGTTCTTTTCGGCCAATCTCTGGGCTTAGTAAAAACTGAAACAAACATAACGAAAGTAAACATGCATCCATAACAAAATATACAGCATAAAATTAACCCCTCAAAAAATAAAGACGGGTTCAGTCACCCCTACAAGATCCGGCCTGGAAACAGTGGGGGCCTATTTTGGTTTTGGCACTTCACAAATTTGTCACTTACTTACTTACTTAGACACTTACTTGCAGCTTGGGACCCACACGGGGTGCCGTAGGCAAGAGGCATAACCGCTAGTGCACACATAACAAATGTTTTCTGGGTCAACCTGGGTTAATTAGCTGCCACCTTGATTGTGATAAGTGGTTTTTACAAAACTGGTACAAAACTGAACATCTTTCCCGACAAAATCTGGAACCACCGAAATTCGTCCTTTCTCCGACCACTGACTTCCGAGAGATGGAACGTTTCTACACTACCATCTGACCTCTGACACTTGCATTAAGTAATAAACAAGTGCGGTTAGTAATTTCCGGTGCATGTCGCCTCACAATTTGCCGATTAAGTAGACGTGAATTGATTCAAATCTTAACCGCTTTCCAAAAATGGCCATTCAATTCGACCACCACGTTTTTGTTCGAGTCTGCGGTCGTCTGTGAGTCATTCTAGTTATAACTTGTAACTCGTGACATAAAATTTGAATGTCAGTGTACAATCATTCGGTGCACCCCATACTTTTGAACTGCACTGAATCAAATCAAAAAATCTATTTATTTGAGCTATTTGAATCGAAATGCTCTAGTAATGCCCAAAAAACAGAGAAAGATGAAGAACATACTTGGTGGTTTTATACTTCTCTCTGACGGCCTGTTGCTGCAGCGACGGCATATACTTGACCATGATGATGAGGTCTCGGAGACAGGCCTCTAGATCAGTAATTGCGTATTGTGTTGCTTGCACCAGTGATGACGGCTGAACAATCAACATCACAAAACCTTACATCATGATGCCAGCTGGTTGAAGTTCAATGTCCCTTTTCAACACAAATACGGCTATATCGAAGATGTCACGATGTCCAAACTGCTCATCTAGACTGTATCCGTGAACTTGCTCTTATAGCCTGTTGTTATGCATGTTACGCGGCCTTAACAATAAAGTTTCCTGCTTCTTAATATGCTCTATAAAAGATAAAGGCTTCCCATACTCATTACCTAGCGTCGAGCCCGGAGCTAATCCCGGTGTGCAGGCAGTCAACCCACAGGTGACTATAAGCCATCCACCCGGCGGTAGGCTGCCATTACCTTCCCCTAGGCCTGCGGTTACCTGTCCAGCCACAGAGCATCACCGCCCGTTGGCAGTGTATAACCAAGTTATACTGGTTGGTGACAGAAGCACATAGGTGTGAACAACTTGCCCAAGGTCGTTATGCAGCTTTTGCCCTAAGGATTTTAAGCCACGACCTGCTGATCGTAAGTCCAACGCTCTAGGCGTTGTACCACCTAATACTGTAAACAATATTTTCGCTGCATCTTAATTTCGCGATTTTCTTACGTAGAAAAATTTCCTGCATTTTAATTCAGCACATTTTCCAGGTGTTGATATTCTATGCAGATAAAGTTATGGTAATGGGCAAATTCCAGAAATTTGTCGGTATTTAATATAGTGTTTTACAGTATGCACTATCTGTAGTATTCAAGGAAAACTATGTTAACTATGTTAATCAAAAACCAACAGTAGACACCGGCAGCTCAGTAGCTCCGACCCTGTGTTGACGGTGACTGGACATGTCAATGGGAAACGGCAAACTAAATGTCAACGTGGACGCCTTCGTCACCACATTCTTGAACTAAGCTGTGACCCCGAATCTAATCAGGATACCCGTAGAGGCTAGTGGATATTCCCGGTCAGCTTTATCGAAATTGTTCAAGCAGTTTATGAGATATTATGGTAACAATATCTGATTGGAGGGACAATCGAACAGGACAGCCTAAAACATAACGCCTTTGCTGACAGTGTCAGGTGGCAAAGGCATGAAAATATCAACTTTCTCTAAATCTATGTAAACAACGATATATACAAATTTGACAATGATAGCACAGTTTTCTGACACTCTTACCCATGGATCTGCAGAGCCAAGCATGAGGTTTGCAAGGCAGATGGCAGAGGCGGCCGTCACACTTGGTAGATACGGCAAGAACATGGTTCCATCCAGCAAGCTCGACTCTATGAGGTACTACACCGTCAGCAGCCACAGGAACATGAAACAATGAGATTATTCAATGCAGGAATGCAGGTGACCAACATTTATGAAATACAACAATAAAAAATTCTAGATGGAATCTAGAAGATGGGACACCCCAGCGTCAACGTGTAAGCCTCAGCCACCACATAATTAGGTCTGCTGTGACCTTGACCTTTGACCTCCAGTCAGTCAGTGAGTAGTTACTTATCAGCACATCACCACAGTATAGGCTATTCAGTGCCTTAAAAATATAGTATATAGTAAATAAGTGAGTAGACGGATAACAATACAATCAAATGATAACTAACAATTTACAAAAATTGAGGTGTAAAATCAATGCTATAAAGCCAATATAAAGTTGAAAAAACCATCATTACAGTTGGTGAAACAATGTGCTTTAATAAAATCAATAATAGTGTGACAGTAGAAGCTTTGACCTCCAGAATCTAAGCATGCTATCGGTAGTGGCTAAAGAATATTCCGTGTCAGTTTTATCAAAATTGTTCAAGCCGTTCACGAGATATCGTGGTAACAACATAAAACTGGACTAATGATAGAATAAAGAAACGGGAAAGCCTAAAAACAATGCCTTCTCAGACAGTGTCTGGTAGCATAATCAAATAGTAGCAAAGCTTTTATTTAATTTTTTTTTGATTTATTGGAATACGGTCTCAGTATTTAGCACATTATGACAGTGTGAATTCTAAAATGTCGAAAGCTAGATAACAAGTATTGGAATACACTTTTACAGCAAAAACTAGCTATGCATTTATTACAAATCAAAACAAAGTTTGCTAACTATCAGCACATCTGCAGTATTTCTCTGCTGTTAATTTTGCTCAAGGACAGACATAACTTTTAGTTATGTCAACATAGTTTGAATCTTGCAACAAATGGTACTGAAAATAAAAGGTAACAACCAAAGTGAATTTTGTAGATCAGTGCCAGAAAATGAACTTGTCAAAATTCTGCCGGTGAGAATTATAACTAATAAAATACAAACCATGGCAAGTGCCATCGTCTTCTCGTCAGCTTTGGTCTCTTTCAGGAACCGATCACAGAAAACATTAGTGGTTGGCACGGCAACGTCAAACCTGAGAACTTTCAGCAGTAGATGCTCCATTCTTAACACCTGTATTTTTTCAAACATGCAGTATAGATCGTGACAAAGTGATATTGACAAAAAATGTGGATTTAAAGTAAATGCTGAAATGCACGGATGTACAAACTCAAACTGGCTATAAATGTGATATTTGAGTCGAAGCAAGAAAACTCAACTGTTCCATTTAGTCCAAAATATGTATAAATGGGGCCGGTAACACTGAAAATGATTTTATACAGTTAAAAAAGTCGCTAATTTTTAACTAACTGATTGAAGTCATAAAGATTAAAAAACCACTAGCACACTACATGATGTGTGTGCTGCAACTGGTGTGTCACGGTGATATTTTAGTTTCAGAAACAATTTCAGTTTTTGTTCAATTAAATAGGACGTGACAATTTTAGTTTCTGTTCCAATTAAATATCACTGATACGTCAGCAACGTCGCAGAACGATGACAGGCGAATCAATTACAGCCATCATTAATTCTACAATTTACATTCAACTGAAACAAAAAATGTTCAATTAATATTATCACAACAAGCTGTTCTTGTCTGCATTTTTCAAGTATGATAGGAAATGGATGATTTGTTACAACAAAATTAGTAAGAAACAAGACAGAAATTAACCAACAGAAACTCAATTTGACAAAAACTTATCTAAAAAGAATCGACTAATAATCATTAAATATCAGAGACTTAAGTTATAAATGTGCCTATCAGCTTACAACCATTGCTGTTATCAAGTCAGAGGTCTTATGGTTAAGTTTTAAGTCAATACAGACCCCCACTAAACAAGATATTAGTTTTTATTCCAAACAACATCAGTAATATGGTGTCATCAAACCTGCTGCTTAGTGTATGTATCATCTGTAATGTAGACAAACTCTCCAACATCAGGCGGGTAGATTTCTTCATATTTTCTGCACAGAAAATAAACAAATTCACAAAACACTGACACAACTTAACAACTAGGCGTACGTGATATTCCTGTAGTGCTATCAATAAATCTCCAGAAGATTAAAAGTTTATCACCACCAACGAAATTCTTTGCAACACTAGAAGGTTCCCAAATTGTGCGTTAAGTAAATAATAAAATTTAATTAAATACCATAATCATTCAGTTAAATGAATCAGGTGATAATAAGTAGGTACGGTTTTAATACAATTACAAAGTGAAAATGGTAAAGAATATCTATTAATCAGAGAAACGTAGTGCTGTAGTAAAAAAATATTCTATTGAACATCATACGAGTAAATGCTACTGACTCAGAAAAAGCAAAAAACACACAGTACAAAATTTACATCAAAACAACTACATACAGATTAGAATCAAGTTTTCATGACTGGCAACGACTATGCGAATTTTAACCAATCAACAAAACGGCCTTTACCACTAAAAATCAAAAATAGCTACAATCAACTACAGACGGCAGTATGAAACTCATTCGGACACCTCCGAGGCATATGTTTGTGCGGCAGTTGATATGTCAGTAACATAACAAAACATAAATGCAAATCACAATCACTGCCACCATCAGTTCAAAACAAACCAGGTGGACTTTTATGACCTAGTGACGATGTGCACGCCTTGCAAACTCGACGGCCTGCTGTGTCAATGACCTTTGACCTTTACCACCAGCATCTGATCACTTCATCATGTAGGGGCCGACCAATATTCCTTGTAAGTTTCACCGATACTGCTCAAGCCGTTCATGAGATATTGTGGTTATCAGACTGAAAACATAATTCCTTCACAGACACTGCCAGGAGGAGAAAGCATGATAATGATAAATTAACATAATTACATCCAGCTTACCAGGAAACAGACACATTACTGGAATGAATTCAGTTAATGGTATCACTTGTATGATATGTAAATTAGTTCAGAACAAAAATTGTATTTGATTAACAATCTAATGACTAAACTATTAATCATCAAAACCACAACGTAGACAATTTCGAAGGTGTACGTACGCTGCAATGAACATGGCTGCTGTGCCGACCAATTGGAGTTTGCTCCGCTGGACAGCCATCACGGACAGGAACCGGTCGACGAAGTTGACAGCGAGGAACAGTGTCTCTCTGTGAAGGCGGTACTCGTCCGCAACTTCGATCAACCAATCAACGAGGATTGTCCGCATGTTCGATGTGATGTCTGCCTGGCGCTGCATGTAGTTTGCTCGTGGACGATTGTAAAGCTATTTGTGCAGCACAACACACATAGCTCTAAACACCTTTAACAATAAAGGGCAACCACTCTTCATGGGTTACAAAATTACGACATTTCACTGACGCTTCTCCTTACTCCGACCCATACTGCATTATCCATGTCATCCATATATAACTGCCAGTGCTACCTTTACACGATAATGTCAGTACACGTATGTAACAAGCTGTCAAACATAACATAGCTAACCCCAAACATAAAGCAGCACTAAATAAACAGATTTTCGTCTGACATTTCCCAACTTTTGGCCAATTCCCTCACAATTGTCAAATTCCCCAACATTCCGAGGTTTACCAGAAAAGTGGTCACCCTGAAAATAGACAGGAGAGAAAAACTAACGATAAAGGACGTCATGCCCCATACAGAAGTTTTAGACAGCTCTTCACCATTACTTACTCAACTAAGCTCACAAGCAGATATATCACTGAGTTGATGGCCTGGCCACCACAATGCCAAACCAACTGTTAACATCCCAGACAAAGTGCACTGCCTTGGCCTGTACACATTTTCCATCCACCTGAGGGCAGGATGCTGAGTTGGCCCAGGTCACATGGTGGCTTCTTATATAGCAAGACAATATACCCACAAATGCTCATCCATCTTGGTACAAACCAGGCTATACATAGAATAACTTTGTTCATGTGGACGATGTCACTACCGCTAGCTTAACTGGCTAGCAATAAATACTGCCAAATGTGATAATTAGCAAAGTGAGTTTTGCTTCTTCAATACATGCAGGCTTAACTACAAGAAGCCAGCACTCACAAGAGTGCAATGACCCATGCCAGCACTGTTTTTGTGACTTTCGATCTTTTGATCTCAAAATGATTGGTCTCCAGGACTCATCGTGGAACATTTGTGTGTCAAGTGATCCCGATTGCATCGTTTTTTTAAATATTGTGCCGATTTGTGCGCACAAACCAACAGACAGATGCCAGTAAAAATCCTACCCAGTGACTGCCGTGAGCATGGGTAACTAGTTTAATGCCAAAAATATATTTCAATGCTAAGGAAATTCAAAATTTTCAAATTGAGCATTATATAAATATACCAAACTCTGCACTGTCTCCCAGTCCTCCATCCAAAGAATTCAGAACATTTGCATTTGTTATCATTTTTATTATTATCTTTTGTTTTGTTTTATTACCTTATTATTTTCTATGTTGTACTGGTGTCTTGATGATGAAATAAAGTGTATACATCACAATCGTGCCAGTTGTTCAGTACAGTATCCTTTGCAGGATGCTGCTACAAAAAAAACTACATACATTTCCAGGTCCAGAACTCCAGATAGTAATATTTACCAATTAACTGACCAATAAATAAATTTTTTAAACATAAGCAGACCTCTGATTTCCGAAGATATTCGTAGATCTCGTCGTGATACTCTGCCATTGACATCAGCCGATCTGTCCGCTCTTTTGCTTCCGTGTGCTCTGCTGCATTGCCGTCCTCAAGTGTGTCCTCGTCTGAGCTCATTGTGTCCAGAAGTATGACGGAGTCTTACAGCAGGACAGCACACAACCCAAAGTTTTATACTTAAGTTAACTAGAGTTTAACATCCCTTTTCAGCACAAATATGGCTGATTCAGAGACGAAAGGGAAGTGGTGGAGAGATATCCCTACCCAGTAAAGGAAGGCCAGCGATATATTAACCTCAAACCTAGCCGCCTTTTTGTTCAAAAAAGGAAAGGAACCGAGAGGCTCATTTATATTATTACGCTAGCGCCTACAACAGGGGGAGATAACTATCACACCGCAAGACAAAACTAAATCAAATACGACAAAAACAAGCATGCATCCTTAACTGAAAAGTACATCACAATCACAAAATTAACACACAAAAACAAAAAATTTCGTCGAGGTTTAGTCGCCTCCTACAACATCAGGCCTGAAAATAGAGTGGGACTATTCTGGTATAATGGAAGGGATGGAAAAGCAAGAAAATAAATGAAGCGAGTAAAAAAAAGTAAAAGATACTAAAGATAAGGAGTAGAAGGTAGGGAAGTGAGGGGATAAGGGGGATCACCCCGGCACAACATGGGGCATGTTTTACACCAAAACAGGGCTCTATAACCCAAGGTGAAATCAGTGCAAGTACTGGGTGTCCCAATTATACTTTTTCTCCAGTTGTTTCTAAAGAAAACACTGGGGATAATTGGTGTAGAATTTTACAGTCCAGATGCCTTTACTGCGACTAAATTCATTATCGACTTCAGTACTATACAAACTGTACTTAATTACTTACTAAACCAAAAAGAGTCAAAACACTAAACCCAGCCTGGACAAATCACCAACTGTCCTCTTTGTTTTTTCAATCCACTAACTAACTACAGAATATCTCTTTACGTTATGATGATCAGCACATCACGCAACAAAATTACAACTTCTATATGTAGCTGTACATTTTCCATACTATGATCCATATGGTTAATAACTTTTACAAAATCAGCAGAAATGAGAAATAATCAACAGCAGCATTTTTAACAATTTCACATAAGTCTGCAGTTTACGTACCTTGTGAATCTGCCATGTCTTCATCAATACATTGATGATCAACTGATGTCGATGCACAGTCAACACTCACATCCATCTCATGACAACTTAAATCAATCGGCTTCTGCGATGAGGCAGAATGTCGAGAAAAACTCTGAAATGTCTGCTGAACTGGTGCCATGACCCTGGCTTTTGACATTTGCTCATCGGTAACCATTGATCGGGGATCGCAATTTTCATCCTGTGAAATAAATACACGGTAAGCAATGTCAAAAATAAAGGTATCTGCAACACTGATATTGGGAAGATCAACTGAGTAACATGAAATGCACTGTACTGTATCACAGCAAACTAGACTGATGATTTTTCTATTAAAATGAAGATTGCATATTCTTAAATTACTAGACACAAGTTAGTATTATATAAAAAAACATTCAGTTATACAATACAACGAAATATATTGCGGCCCAATTATAAAGGTCTACATCACATGTGGCAATGCCTGACTATGAATGATTTACGCGCTGTATTATCTAGTAAATCTTAACACAAACAAGTAATGCTCGACAGACAGAAATTCAAGTATGGTATGATTATACACTCAAGCACTGATAAGACGGATTAAACTTTAAACCTGTTTTGATTTCACCGCCACGTTGGCGAGCGGCTTGTTGGTCAGTGACCCCAGCACCGTCCGGTTTCCTTGAACATTCATCTTCATCTCGCGAACTTCAGCATCCTTGACTCGAAGTTTCGCTGTGCCACAGTTCTCGTCATTTTCTGTCGAGTCGAAATAACCGGCGTTAACAGCATATGTCGTCATCTTTCTCTGCCGCGAAACTCTTCCTGGCTCAACACAAACAACTGTTCAATCTTCAATGGCACAGAACAAACAGCATTCGATTTCGCCTATGAATGAATGACAATGAACTCCTCAGCCGGCAGTGCACAACGAATTGCCGCCGGGCTCCGCCCTCTCACTGTCACAGTTTTCCTTGAATTTAGCGCGAGAAGACATCAGCCAATCGCCATTCATCATTTCGGCTTCTGGCACTCCCGCCCATGGTTCTTAGTAGAGAATCAGCCAATCACCACAAAGAATAACGACACGTGACCTATTTCGTTGATAACGATCAACACAAATAAACCGAGGCTATAACGATATCAGTAATAAATTATTATTATTCAGTGTAGTATATTACAGAAATATTTTCGTGCGTATAAAAGTTTAAATGTATGATTTTGAAAAGCCAAGTCTGAAAGTCACGGTAATAATAAAATACAGTTCGCTGGGAGGCGTTGCCGTCGACGTAAACAAACGCACGTGCTGTCGAGAGGCGTGGTCATTCTTGGTGCACCGAATCCAACTTTCTACGACTAAAACCTATCTTGGAGTAAAGCGTGTAGTAAGCTTTCTTTGAAAACATATTTAGTGATATAGTATGAATGTCGGTTATCAGTCAGACGGAACTGTCAATAACGGCATTGTTGATAAATTGGTAGGTTTTTGTAACTTTACCGATAGTCAGTGGGCGTGGTCTACCATCTCAACCGTATTAACATAACGCAGCATTACGAGCGCAGGCTTTGCCCGTATGTGCGCGTCGTGTTCTCTTCTGTTCTGTTCTTCAGTCGTCCTCGATCCGAGGGTTGGCCGCACCATGGACGTCCTTTCTCCATTTATCTGTCCTCTGTCATTCTGATTGACCCATTCACGGAGAGTCATGTCCACGTATTGATGTTGTCTATCCAGGCCGTGCCCCGCGTGCGTGATCTTCCTCGCCTGCGTGCACCTGGCATTGTTCGTTGCATTATCTGTTTCTCCAGGCAACTCCCTTGTTTCTTCATGGTGTGACCCTAGTATGTAGATTTTATTCTACGCTTTGACAGTTTCGCGTCGTGTAGTGCCTACATAACAACAAGAAGCTCAGCTACCGCAGATGGACTACGCGACGCGCTATGTTAGTAAATTCGTGCTAGTACACCTATGTATCAATCAGCACACGACGTTGGCAATGCTTAGTTTCAATGACTTCAAAAAGTCCAAAGATATGATTAGTAGGGCCCACAGTTTTCCGCGGCAAATTTTGCCAAATTCCGCGGCGCCGTTTGCCAAATTCCGCGGATCACCGCGGCAAATTCTTAGAATTCCGCGGCTCACCGCGGCCGCCCATGTCAATCGCTTGAACCACTGCGGAGATATGGTCGTTTTT
>Ga0209780_1002546_pt1 | contig 13016 bp, 8 predicted proteins | sample WorMetexBAHAMAS2_FD_187384 | JGI IMG/M metagenome (GOLD analysis project Ga0209780, IMG submission 187384) | Marine gutless worms symbiont microbial communities from Max Planck institute for Marine Microbiology, Germany - Inanidrilus exumae... | ecosystem: Host-associated > Annelida > Digestive... | reverse complement strand
CTGTTGTTGTGCAGCGCTTCAACACTGTATTGCTGCACAACAGTTTTGTTAAGGACGACCAGCCGGAATAAGTGTCATTTCTCATAAATTTTTTCTAACTTTTTGACTACCTGCGGCTTTGTGCTTGCGGGTTTAAAATAATAATAATAATAATCATCATCATCATCATAAATCCTAATTTGAAAAAGGCAAGAGTTTCAAAGACCTTGCCTATGATGGATAAAAACGCTGACAGCTCCACTGTGTTATTTCACAAATCATAACGACAATATACTCACGACCCAGGCGAGTCCTTCGACTTGGAAGCATATTGAAAAGGCACTAATGTCGTCAGTACCAAGAAGACCTGCACAGTGCACACACAGAACATCGTATTCTGAGATGAACGATTAAACATATGACTGCTGAGAGAAGCTTTCGTGTTGTCAAAGCATTGAACATACAATGATAGATTCAAAAAGATAAAGGCATGATCTCCATCATCATTCTTACGCTAGTCACTTTAATGTTTCTTGCTCTTGCGTCATTTGAAGCTATGCTTTTAGGCTGCATCACAGCAATCGTTAGATGCGGCCTATTGCTACAGACGGAGTAGCGTGGTCTGTACAGTACACCGAAGCAGTGCTTTTCAATGGGCCAGATAACCCCAAAATTTCCCTTTCTGCTCTGGAATCTGCACCCCATCTAATACATGGTTCCTTTAATTGGGTCCACCCGTTCACCCACCCAAACGGTATCTCGATCGGTTCAGCTGTTTTTGCAGGGCAAAAATTGCTCACAAAATTTCCAGGTCTTGCGACTTCAGGCCTGAAGTCGCAAGACCTAGAAATTTTGTGAGCAATTTTTGCGTTTTTTTGGAAAACGACCCCTTATGGTAAAATTTTCAAAACTCTGTTCCGAAAGTTTACATGGCGAGACCAATCGACGTTGTTATGTTCAAATGTCATAAAATTTGTCCGACGGGAAATCGTTGAAATCGTGCGTTATTTACCTGACCAAAAAATTTGGGCTGCCTCTCAAACTGTCGCTAGTGCACGGATCGCGACCAAAATCTGCCAGAGCCAGCCCCCAACAATGTACTCACAGTGCTCCAGATTTCATCAAAATCGATTCACTTTCGGCGGAGTTATTGCCGAACGCGTGAAAACCGTTTTTTGCCCCGAAGAGTATTTCCAATATAGGCTCTTTGAGCCCAGCCTCTTTGAGCCTATAATTAGCCGAACACTAACGAAGCCGTTATCAGCCGTACAACAGCCGTAAAGGTTTTTCTGGTGTTACATAAAAATTCTGGCAATGATAGAGACTGCTAACTATCTTCATAATTCACTAGTCAGACTCAGACGTGGCTTGCAACAATAGGCCTAATGAAGAAGATTGTCGCAATACTGAATAGGTCAATGTGCATAGTTAAAATACATTTGCGTGCGGCAGTGCATAAAATATGTTGCAGCTATTGATCAGTGCGCTTGACGATCAAAATAACTGACCGGAAAGGAAAGTACCGACTTCTGTCGACAGCCAGAAGATGAAAGTCATAAAGACACTTGGCAGGACAACCAGTGTGAAAGCCGACCAGTCTTCCAGACACTGCCAGCTCCATCCTACAGTCAGCCATGCACGTAGGCCGACACTGTGTTGCAAAAACGTATACCACCCAAACTCCAATGATAATTTTTACCGCGCGATGCCATGGTGGCGCGGTATATGCTGACGTCGTGTCTGTCTGTCTGTCTTTCTGTCACTAGCCGGCACTGTACCGGATAAACGCAAACAAAACCACACGATAGTTAGTTAGTTGGAGTTTAACGTCCCCTTTCAGCACAAATATGGCAATATCAGAGACAAAAGGTCAGGGGTGGAGAGCTATCCCTACCCAGTGAATGAAGGCCAGCGATATATTAACCTCAACCCTGGCCGCCTTTTTGTTCAGCAGCCACCCAAAAGGGAAAGGGATCGAGAGGCTCATTTAAATTATTACGCCAGCGCCTACAACACGGGAAGACAACTATCGCACCGCATGACTAAACTAAACCAAATACAACAAAACACCAGAATAAATCTTAACTAAGCAATACAGAACTGATAACACAATCATAAACAAAAAAACAAACTAAACCCAGGTTCGGTCGCCTCCTACGACCTCTCGCCTGGAAACGGAGTGGGACGATTCTGGTAGAAAGGGATGGGATGGACATAGAAGAAAATAAGTAAAGTGAATGAGAAAAGGAAAAAAGGAAAAGTAATAAAGAGCAAAAGATAAGGAAGGGAATGGACAAGGGAGGAGCAAAGGCGGAAAGGGGTACTCCGGCCCCACGCGGGGTAAACCACACGATAGCCAAGGGACTCTAGTAGTTTTGTGATGCCAAAGATATCGGCAAAATTCCGAGGGGTCACCCCAACGGGGGCACCAAATAGCGACAGGGTAGGTTCAAATCGGCGATTTTCGATCAATATCTTACTATATCTCAAAAACGGTACAAGATAGGGACAGAGTTACTATGGAACGCTAATAAAAACTCGTATGCGCTCTATAGAATAGCGCTATTTTCAGTGACTGAGTGACCCCTAACTACCACAAACCACCAAATCTTCGATATTTTGAATCGCCCAGTTTCGTATCTTTGTAGCGGGCGGAGTTAGAGAATTCAAATTTGGTAGATAGGTTGATCGTGTTCGTAGCAAGTGCTAGCGTATATATGACAAATCATCACTGGAAGGGGCGTGGTCAGGTCACGTGAACCATTTAAATTTTGGTGGGCACCAACCATATCATATCATATACCATGATCGGTATTGAGTAATTCTGTGCTACCTGCGTGCCACCATTGCCGGCGTGGGTCTGCATGTCGATACGACTGCCTATGTTTTGTTGTTGTTGTTGTTGTCAACTTTATTGACAATTTTCAAGTTCAAGTTCAAAGTTTGAAAATTACCAAAAAGAGGAGACGCCTTCTTTGAAATGTTACTTTTCCTTTTTGCTTCGATTATATTATTTCTTGCATTTTTGTGCTGATTTATTGGCGTACTACAGCATGATGACGATGATGTTATTATAAGCTTCTGATAACTTGTACTAGGTAATGCATTAATGCGTTTTGCATGTCAATAATTTTAGTTTTTTTATTTTAATGTTTTTATTATGTTCTTGTACGTGTAACTGTGTATGTATGCTGGCTGCCTTATTGGCATAATAAACGATGATGATGATAAACGATGATTAAATGTCAAATTCACTCATGTGGTATCCACAGAACATAACGTTTAAGTACGAATTTTGCAATTTCTCAGACAATAATTTATCAAATAATTTTTCAAGGGCCCATAGCACCATGCACCCATTGATACGCTATATATTCATACGTCATGTTACCAGTACAAGAAATTTAACAATAATTGCTATAACATCACATCATCACATCACATGAAGAAAAGGGAAGCAGGCCTCAAGGGCCTCTGTATCCGAGAAATAGTGACTAAAATAATAATAATTACTGATTCATAAACTACTACACTATAGTAGGCCTACTGCGGTTTTCGATGCCATGGAGATCTGCTTTATATAACACGTCTTGATCAGACCAAAATTTATCTAAGCGCCGTCTAAAGGTGTTAATTCTCAAGCAGTTAAAATCCAGTCCCGGCTAGATAATATTTATTAACTGTATACATTTTATACAAATATGTCAAAAACCTTGTCAAGCTACTGACCTTCCCAAGTGTCTCTGTAAATTCCGCTGCAGTAAATGTATGCGACAAGCAGCAGCAGCATGAGATAGTAGCTCAGTGCCATTGAAATAGCCGAACCCCTGTCAACGAATAGTATCGGCTAGATTTTACCACCGAAAATAAGTGACCAAAGTCATTTAGCAAGAGGCCGCATCTCCGTCTTGTCACGTGACACCTCGCGACGGCGAATGCATTCGTCCGACGCGTGCGTGAGCAGGCACATTCGCCGGCGGCAGCAGACGAACAGCATGCACTGATGCGTAGGTACGTTACAATGGCCGGCACGTGTCCCCTCACAAGTTCCCCTTCCCGTGGGGGATTCTGTGCCTCATCTAATACATGGTTCCTTGGACCCACGTGAGTCCGCCCCCAAACAGCATATAGTTCGGTTCAGCCATTTTGGCACAGCTTACCCGTGTGCCAGACACACAGATACAACGACCACGCTACGTACGACATCTATCGTAATAGGCCATATCTATGCACTGCATGCAGGCGAGGCGGCCTAAATAATAAAATAATATTTTCATCTCAGTTCTTTTCCCTGCTACATGCTTCAGCTTCTAGTCATTTATCGCAGCAAGACGCGAATATGTCTGCACTGCGCCGTGGTATACGCCCCTTGTCCTACTGGTATTTTAAAGTATCTTAAGTGCCTAATAACTATGCGCCTGCATTTGAAATAGATTGTCATACAATTATCTGTACTTTAACCTAAAATTATACACATAGTGCTTGGTGTTTTGAATGAATTGTTATAAAGTACTTTAATACATTTCGGTCTGCGTCCAGACAGTATGCGCGCGGGCGGACAGTCAAACAGACAGTCAAACAGACAGACAAAACACAGGCAAGCTGATTGCAATACTTTGTAAATTGTAACCATACCGGGGGCGAATTATTACGAGGTATATAATGTCGTTAATGCCGTGACCGATTCGTTGTGGCATGCATCTGGTATGTAGGCATACTTGAACTTTTATTCAACTATTCTGTGTTAAACATGTAATACAGAAGCCGAGAGCCCGAGACGTAACAAAATGAACTGTTACGCAGTTTTCGAAGCCTGATTAGGCCACGTTTACGCTTGAAGGAACTGTACAGTTAGTAACTGGTAAGTTTGTCATCATAGAAAACGTGGTATCACTTCCGTACCTTAGTCCGAGATTCGCGAGATTGATGAGTAAATAATGCAGAAGCGCATTGAACACGGAACCAATCCCACATACGAACAGATTGCACATAACAGCGTTCTGCACGCATATATCAATGATCCTACTGCACCATTTATTTTATGGAAAATTTAGAACTTGATTTTTAGCGTTCACGTTCGCTATATCCTATCGCCTGTGTTTTTTGATACTCGACTCCAATTCTCGTAATACCGACAGTCGAGGAGATAGTTTTCACCGCGTTTGCCTGTCTGTTTATCCGCACGATATCTCAACAAGAAGCTCAGCTATCGCCGACGGACCGCGCGACGCGCTATGTTAGTCAATTCGTGTTATGTTTCACAAAGTATAGGAATTCGAAAGGTTTCAAACAGCAAAAGTGACCTTCAAGGTCATTCAAGGACATTGGCAATTGTGCCATTCGATATGCCACATACGATTTCCTACTAGACTTCCGTTGCAACCATGTCCGTATCTTGCACCGTTTCCGAGATATTAACACTTATTTACCAAATATTTAAAGAGTTCACGTGACCCTGAACACATATCTTTAGGTGGTTATCTATCATGCCTGCACTAGTACACCTCTGTATCAATCAGCACACGACATTTGAACTGCCTAGTTTCACCAACTTCAAAAATATAATTGGGGCAAAATTTAAAAAAACGGGTCAGGTGACCTTAACCACACCGATTGTGGACTAGTCTGCCATACAAAGGCTACAGGGTATTCAAACGTGAGGAGGCTCGGATGAGCGGCGAGGCCTAAAGGGCCAAAACTTGAGGCCCGAAGGCCGACCCGAAGAGTGGGGTCCTTGGAGAGTGGGACAACCAGCCCCCTCTTCACCAGCTAGGGGGCATGGAGAGCGGTTCCGGGGAGATAACCTAAATCGGCTTTTGCGTGTTTTTAATCCCACAGAAATTAATTGACGGCAAAATTTCTGGGGAGGCAAGCTCCATAGCGTGCCTCTGGACCCTAAATTCTGAGGAGGCATGAGCCTTTTTGCCTCATAGGCTCAGCTGCCTATGAAAGGCTAGCATTCGATATATGCATAAAAAATTTGGCGACTCTCGATTCAGCCGTTACGGAGATACGATTGCGGGCATGGAAATAGAAAATGGGCCACGTGACCCTGACCATGCCCCTTTTAGGGCTGGTTTGTCATCCGTAGCTACGGTTTAATACATTCTACATGTGTGCAAAATTTGTCGACTCTAGCTTCCAGAGATATGGTTGATGCCCCCAAAATTTAAATGGTTCACGTGACATGACCACCCCGTTTTCAGGGATTTTTGTCATCCGTATGCTAGCAATTGCTACGAACACGATCAGCCTATCTACCAAATTTGAATTCTCTAACTCCACTCGCTACAATGATACGAAAGGCGATACAAAATATCGAAAATAGGGTGGTTTGGGGGTAGTTAGGAGTCACTCAAGGTAATTGAAAATAGCGCCATTTTATAGAGCGCATACGAGTTCCTATTAGCGTTTCATAGTAATTATGTCCCTATCTAACACTGCTTCTGAGATATAACGAGATATGGGTCGAAAATCACCGATTTCAACCTACCCCACCTCTATTTGGCGCTCCCGTTGGGGGTGACTCCGTCGAAATTTCGCCGAGATCTTTGGCGTCAGAAAACGAGACTCCCTGTGCTATCGTATGGCGTTGTTTACGTGATCCTGCGTTTAGCCCTTTTGGTACAGAACCCGGCTTGTGACAGACGGACAGACAGACCGACAGACAGGCCGACAGATAGACACACGACGACAGCATATACCGCGCTGATGATTCCTTGAAACCCATTTATTTTGGGGTCAAAACAGCAAAGTTGAGGTCACGATTCGACCGGCGTGGGTCTATGCACCTTTGCGAGTGCCGGCTTCTTGTAATTGTCTACAACGATCAGCGGCGAATCTAACCCCTTCAGTTCCCTACACACCAGCAACAATGGCGAAGCAATATTGTCGAATGCTACAAGTCGAACGATTCTGTTGACAGTGTGTGGACGTGGCTTTACGAGACAGACAATGACACGGTAAAAGATTTGCAGCATACAAGACCGCTGCACAAAACATTAAATATTACATGATGGTACAAAAACGATGTAACTTTAAAACTCCTGGGTACTTTTAACAGTGTTATGACTATTTGAATGCAAATTTGTTACGGGCGACCGGGGCGAGCATCTACTTTCGTTAGCATGGATCTGCGCTTAATAATTGCACGGTGTTACAAAACTAACAATAAAGAAGCATAACAAAACCTGGCACAGTAAATATCGCATCAGCGTGAAAGACCAGCAGTAAGCCTGAAAGTAAAAACACAGGAATAATCTACGCACAACCAGATCAGAGAAGTCAAAATAAAAGTGTTTATTTGATCTTTTGTCATCTTTTTATACGCCCATATCTCAAAATACAATGAAGAAAGAACAGCAACATAATTACTGATTTAGGCAAGCAGTGTCAGCGTTCAAAACTGACTAATTTTTACCGCGCGACGCTATGCCAGCGCGGTACAGCTGTCGTCGTGTGTCTGTCCGTCTGTCTGTTCGTCGGTCTGTCTGTCTGTCACAAGCCAGCACTGTAACAAAACGGCTAAATGCCATACGATAGTCCGGGGAATCCAGTTTTCTGACTCGTGGGTTAGGTTCAAATTGGCGATTTTCGACCAACATCTCGCTATATCTAAGTAACTGTGCAAGATACGGACGTAGTTACTATGGAACACTAAATGGATCTTGTATGCGCTCTATAGAATGACGCGGGAAACGGAAGTTGCCCTGGACATCCCCCTCGGACATTCCCCCTACCCTGCTCGGTAAGGGTTAGAGTTAGGAGTGCGGTTAGTAGGGTTAGGGTTAGGATTAGTAGGGTTAGTATTAGGGTTAATATTACAGTACGGTTAAGTTTACGGTACGGGTTAGGGGAAATGTAAGGGAGGGAAAATATACAGGGAAAACACACGAATAGCGCTATTTCCAGTTCCAGTGACCTTGAGTAACCCCTAACTACCCCAAACCACCCCATTTTCGCTATTTTGTATCGCCTTTCGTATCTTCGTTGTGAGTATTTTAAATTTTAAATTTGATAGAAATCTGATTATAGCAAGTGCTAGCCCATGGATAGCAAAGTATCCCTGAAAAGGGGCGTAGTCAGGTCACGTGAACCACTTAAATTTCGGTGGACACCAACCATATCTCCGGAACAGCTGAAGCCAGAGTGGTCTAATTTTGGTTGCATATAGGCTATGTCAGGTCCCAGCATATTGATGACAAATCACCCTTAAAAGCAGCGTGGTCGGGGTCACGTTACTTACTTTAAATTTTGATGCCGAGGTGATAGTCTATCTCTGGAACGGCTGAAGCTAGAATCGTCAAATTTGCATGCAGGTAGACTGTATCAAATCCTAGTGTACGGTGACAAACCACCTCTAAAAGGGGCGTGTTCAGAGTCACGTGCCCCGTTTTTAATTTGTAATTGGTGATGCGAGGCACTTCAAATTTCGTGTACTGATTGATGCAGAGGAGTACGAGTGTGTGCGTGATATATTATTCCCAAAAGGGATGTGTTCAGAGTCAGGCGATTTCTTTAAATTTTAGTAAATAAGTGATAATATCTCGGAAACGTTGCAAGATAGAGACATAGTACTGTTGTAATAGAAGACTAATTGATAATCGTATGTGGCCTATCGAATAGCACCATTGCCAATGACCTTGAATGACCATGAAGGTCACTTTTGCTGTTTGAAACCTTTCTAACTCCCATAGCTCGTGAAACATACCATGAATATACTAACATAGCGCGTCGCGCGGTCCCTCTGCGGTAGCTGAGCTTTTTGTACTATTAAATTGTTAAAGTTAAAAAATTATTTGTCTGTTTTTAATATAATTATAAGTTAATTGCCTTGCTTTGCTCGTTTGAAAACGGATATTCATTTGACAAAATTCCGACGTTCAAACTGTTATAACTTTTGAACTAAGTAAAACACCTTAAAGAAGTCAAAACTGCATAATCGTTACTGAAATCTTGAAATGCTCCATGACAATATTTTATGCTGCACCCTGTGGAAATCACTTACCAAGACTCCTGGTAAGAAAGTCTCTGTGTATTCTTGTGCTAACCTGTAATTAACAGCCGACAACCATAACGCTACATGTACAATAATGCAGAACTCTCAAGAATTAACAATAAAGAGTTAAGATTTTTGTAATGTGAGTATTAACCATGGATGTCTTTGTACAGCACATTTTATGTTAGCTTTATGGCTTTGGTTCGGTTGAACTTATAATACTTTTTATTAGCGTTACCGGTATTGACATTCTCTATATAGTGCTTTATACGTTATACTTAGATGTTCAGGTACGAAACGTAGGCCTATTAACCAAGACTACACAGTTTTACCCGCAATCCACACGTTTGTTTACGAACGGAATGAGCCATAGGCCTACCTGGATTAGAAATAAGCTAAACAAGATGCAGTCGGAGACATCAGATTTCGCCTTCGGTGACGCCACCTGACGAACAGGACGAAGCATATGCGTGGTCTTTGATTCTGGCGCATTCGCTCAATTACGTGAAAATAGAACGGCATTCACAAAACCGGAAATACATAACATATTGCCGTTAGAGGAGGATTGAGCCATGGCCACATGTAGGCACTATATATGGTGTACAGAAAATTAGGTGAAATTTAGACGTGTGATTTTTGAGATATGCGAGCGGAGAGACAGACAGACAGACAGACAAACAGACGCTGATTGTAATACTTCGCACTCCTAACGCAGGCGAAGTAATAGCACAACTGCCATGTACGAGTAGAATTTAATGCAGACAAATTGAATGAACAGTTATTAAAGACTTATTCAAACATAAGTATGTGAAAATGCGAGCCTCTGACCTAGCCACGCGAGGATCTTGGTGGAACAGTCGCAACAGCTTCTCGGTGTTGATGAGAAACGCGCAGATAACGATTGAACACAGAACACCAAACAGTAGCGCTGTTGCATTCCAGCACGGCAGTATGCTTTGAATTTCAAAGCAAGTGCATACTGTACATGTTATAAGAACTTTTCATCGGCTACATCTGGTTCGTTTCTCGGGTACAAATTTCCATACGATTTTCACAAAAGCCTGAGCGGATTATAAGTACACTGGCCGCGTCTAGCGGAAAGCGTAACGTGACGGTCTGGCGTCCGTCCGTCCGTCTGTATGTCCCGTCTGTCTGTCCCGTCGGCATACTCACTGTGACTCGCCAGGGGGCAGCGTGCTACGCGGCCGACGTACATTTCGGCCCAATAATAACAAGGACCAACATACTTGTTGTAAACAAAAACAAATATCGCAATGTCGCAAACACAATATTAGCGGACGCCTGACTGTTAACAATATATTCGTTGGGTAACTTACACGTAAGCCACAACGTGGTAGCCTACCTTTCTGTAAGTAGATACCAACGCCTTTCTTGTTCACGCTTCCGTACGTCTGAAAGACATAGATACGTTAAACACCCACTTTTACTGGGCCCCAGAAAAGTGTCGTTATAAGACAACAGGGCAAGCCTTGGAACGCCGGTCCCAAATTCCGCAACTAGGGTAAGGGTTAGGGATTAGGGTTAGGGTTAGGGGTTAGAGTTAACAGTAGTATTAAGGTTAGGATTACGGTTAACCTATAGGGTTAGGGGGTTAGTGTTAACCTAACCCTAAACCTAATCCTAACCCATGGGACCGGCGTTATGAGGATTACCGAAAATGGTTATAATGAAAGTCACACTGCACATTGACGCGTAACATTTACGTTTGATACAGCAAAATGGCCTGAGTGGGTGGACACTACACTCAGTTCCTCCTACGTGTACCAAATAACAGCGGCCAGTGTAGTGTAAAAACTGCATGTTTATCGATATAGTACTGGCATGCGCCATTCTGAACACACGTCTGGACTATTGTAATGCACTGTTGTACAGCGTTTCTGCTAAGAATGTCCAGCGACTACAGCGCATCCAGAACTCGCTCGCTCGTGTCGTGTGCAATGTACCGTATGGTCGATCTGCCACAGACTCACTTCAAACTCTTCATTGATTACCGGTCACCAAAAAATATAACATACAAGATCGCAACAATCACACATTTAACTCTCCGTACACAACAAGCTGCTTACCTTGCTGAACCTATACACGAATCTACTCCAGTAAGATCACTCCGCTCTTCTGGCAGATATTTATTGCATCAACCTACAACTAATACTGTAACTGTATCTTGTGCGTTTGCTGTAGCAGCCCCTAGAATTTGGAACAGTCTGTCGGTTAGCGTTACTGCGTGTATTAACCATAGTACATTTAAAACCAAATTTAAGACTTATCTATTTTCCACCTAGCGGACCAAACAACAGCGCCTATAACTTGTTTTTAACGACTTATGGTGCTATATGTTTTTATTTGTATTTGTATTGTATTATATGGTCCCAGGTCAACACGGGACAATGTAAATGGTAGTGGTAAAGGTCGGATTCTTATATAGCGCAGCTTACTCGATGATCGGACGAGCGCGCTTTACAATCTCGGAAGTGGCAGTTGATTGGCAAGAGCAAATGGTGCTGCAGCGCAAACTGCGGCCATCCAATTACACGCGTTAACGTACAATTGAACCCGCGTTATGCAGCTAGCAAACACACCACCGCTCCAATCAACCACACCAGGCCTTCACACAGTAATGGCCATGAATCTGGGAAAAGAACAGTTACCGACCATTTTAATGGTCCAGGCAGAGTAATCGGTCTGTCCGGTGTGTGTGTTTCTGTGTGTTCGGAAATAACTTTTGAACTGATAACTGATAACCATTGATTCAAATATTTCAAAGTATCATTGTGAGACAACAGTTTTAATGAATAGTACACTGCATATTGACGTACGGCCTTCACGTTTGATACAGCAAAATTGGCCTGAGTGCATGGACATTACGCCCAGTTTCCCCTTCCTCCATGTACAAAATGACAAAATCACAGAATGAAAATATTGCTGAAGTGATCAATTCAACCTCATGTGGGGGTTTTTCTAGTTACGATTAAAGTTTAGTACAAACTTCGTAACTTCGTTTGCGCGTCTAAACCCGAATAGAGACCATAATAATGTATGAACTCCAAGACGAACACGTTACAAAATAATTATTGTTATCACGATCAGCTTATTTCGTTATAATGCACCTCTAAAATTCCCTGCAGTTATATCACATAGTTCTACATTTGATGAGTAGTAATGATGACTACAGTACGAACAAATAAAGCTAAATTTAGACGAACTAATAACAAACAAATTGGCTACCTGTGAGAAGAAAGTGTCTCCAGCAAAAGCCAGGCCTCGACATATGCTGACAACTGTGATGTAGATAACCTGCAATATACAACGTGCGACATGTTTCAACTAAACACATGAAAACAAGCAAATTGAGTAACTTCTATAAAACTAAAAAGCGGGGCAAAGCTCAACGTGTAGCCCGCCATGCGCACGCAAACGCGACTGTGCATTTCTTTAAATAGTTACCTGCAGACAGGCTATGCTACTGCCACCTAGCGAATGACGTTTAAAAATCAGCCCATAAAGTATTTAGCCATGTGTACACCTAACCACCCATGCACATTAGCCACTAGCTCTCAGGCGTTACTGGACTAAAGTTTACGAAATTTTAACGGATGTGGAGGGATCAACAGCGGTGTTAATGCAACAATCCACGTCGCGATCCTCGCAACAGTTGTCGAACGAATGCCAGCCAGGTAAAGATGAGGTGTGTTAATTTTCGCCAACATGCACCACAAATCAGTTACCATAGCAATGTCCCTTGATTGAGCTGTCGCAACTTGAATACACTGTTAATCGCTCTACGTTTGCTGAAAGTTTGGTGAAAATCAGCCTATAAACTCTGCTGGAAACAACGCAAATGTGCGTATTTTTGCATTTGTGCATCCACCCACTTTCTGTAAACTGGCCGCAACATTCATTCATTCATTCATTTTATTTGCTCAACAAAGATTAAAACAGTAGCACTTCAAATAGAGAATGAGCGGGACAGCAAGGCACATATTTATGCACTAACAGCTGCCCTAACAAACAACATAAA
>Ga0209780_1002545_pt1 | contig 13022 bp, 8 predicted proteins | sample WorMetexBAHAMAS2_FD_187384 | JGI IMG/M metagenome (GOLD analysis project Ga0209780, IMG submission 187384) | Marine gutless worms symbiont microbial communities from Max Planck institute for Marine Microbiology, Germany - Inanidrilus exumae... | ecosystem: Host-associated > Annelida > Digestive... | reverse complement strand
CGAACCGTCGTCGACATTCTCTCTTCCATGGTCGCTCGTCGTCAGCCACGCGACTCGATATCAACGTTTGTGCCTCGTTTACGACCGCGGCGATGATCTGACGCCGCCGAACCGCCCGGCCCGGCATCCTAGCGACCGACCGCGCTGGAACCGTCTAAATCACGGCACCGAACGAACCGCGTGCCGGCCGGGCCGAATTCGGCACATCAGCAACCCATTACGACGCTGATCAGGCCGTCGCGAAGACGTCCTAAGTAAGCATTACTTGTCGTTAATCCCGCGTCCGCGGATCTCGTTACGACTATATTCGGCCCGGGCGACATCACACTCTCGACTTAACTCGACTTCACACACAGCCAGTTAGACGGCCCTAGTCCCATTAGGGTCGCGTTCTATTAGTGCATCAGATCACAGCTGTGCTCTATAAACTTGCATCAACGTGTTGTAAACTTGCGTGATTCTCCGAGACAGACGTTCGTTTTGCCGCCGAACCGGACTCGGATTAGTAACCATCCTGATTATCCATCATGCTTGCGGTTTATACAATTTACGATCGCGTGACATGAAACATCCAATGAGCGCTGCGTTGTATCGTATATTGTATCGTATTTTTTCTTTTCCTTTTTGTTTCTTTTCTTGGCTACCGTTTTTTTGACGGTGAAATAAAGTTATATATAAAGAACACTCTTCGGTGCTAGCATGTTCTACCAACATGCTCAGTTACGTTAAAATGGCTGTTACATGCCGGACTATGCAATAACGCAGATGATTACTCACTATAGTTAGGGCCTCTATAGCTAAAACGAGTGTCCGACTTGTCACCCCTCGTGGCTGCGAATAGATTCGTCCGATATTGACCCGCATCTAATGCATGGTTCCTTGGACCCACATAAGTCAGCCTTAAAACGGCATCTGGATCGGTTCAGCCATTTTTGCAGGATTCATGGACGTGACCAACAGACACACAGATATACAGACAGACAGACATGAATACATGCCGAGCGACTGCTATAGAATAATTGTGTACCAAGTTTGGTGCTAATAGCTCAAGATTTTCCGTTTAGAGCGTGGACAAATACACAAACAGACATACATACAGACGCGACTGAACGCCCTACCTGTGCTGGCGGCTATAACGCCGGCGTGTGTAATAATAATTACGTGGTCCACAATATTCTACTACTACAATAAGATAGCAATTTAGTCTTTGAAGAGCAGTTTATGCCACGACAGATGTCACACGTAGCGTGGTCTGTATGTTGTGTTCGTGTGTTGGTCACACGGACGCAGGCTTACTGCACAAAAACATCAGCTGAACCATCGAGATGCCGTTTGGTGAACTGAACTGGCTCCTGTGGGTCCAGGGAACCATGTATTACAAGGGGGTCCACATCGGACGAATGCATTCGCAGCCGCGAGGGATGACAAGTCAGCGATGCGGCCTTTAGCCAAACTGTTTTCTTTTCATTCGAAACACTTTCTTAACTGATTCTCGAAACTTTCTGACGTGATTTGACTTACAGCTCCAACATAAACTTTGCTATGCCAATTTCCTGAAGTACATGCGTAAAATAAATAAGGAACGAAAATCCACATTTCGCCAATTTCAGCGCCGATCCGCAGGGAAAAGATTTAAGCTTTTTCGGTGGTTACTGTTCTACTTGTATATTGCCACCAAATTGAGTATAGAATAGGACCAAAAGGACAGCGAATTGCATTTTACTTAGGACAAGGCGGCAAGCAATCGCGATTCGTTGGCTACAGCGCACTGAGGTGCCGCCCCTGTTATTGTGCCTCCGATACTTTGACAGGAGTAGGCCCTACTGTTTTCATCGTTGTTTGTCTGTCTGTCTATCTGGTTGTCTGTTAGCAGATGGCTCAAATAGTTATGGGTAAATTTTAAAATTAAACTCATTTTGAAGTGAATCGGAATATATTTAGTATATTCTGGTTATTCTGTAATTCAGTAGTCGATTAATGTAAAAGTTAAAGTGAGGTTGAGAAAACGAGGTAGGTCGCAGTGAGGGAAAATATAGGCCAACTTTAGGCCGATGTGCCTGCTGCTGCGACACTGTGCCGATTACAATGTGGCATGGCGGAGGTATGCAGTGAAATCAGTGCCGGGCGGGCTACACGTTGGGATTTGCTCCGCTTTCTAGTTATTATTATTATTGTTTCTGTCACCATGATACCATCTGTCATTCTGTTAGCCTACTGTTTCACTGTAATTTAGTTGTAATAGTAACGCTACTATGACAAGAAGCTCACATAAATACCGCCTACGAGTCTGACAACTTGGGTTGGGTTCTTGCATGCGTTCGGAGACTTCACTACAGAAGAATCGTAGTTATCCTGTAACAATAAGTTACCGGGTCTGTGACAGTTGCACGCGTTACAGCCACGACAGGAGTGGAGAAATTCAATGGTGTCATGATCCAGTCCTTGGGTTTATACAGTCGTGGCTGCTGCGAGCGAGCAGGCCGTGATTAATCCGCTAGTTCACCGTATAGTCCGTTTGTTAGCGAGGGGACATCGAAAATCGGACACTGCCTGATAAATCAGGTCCTCCGGCTGCCGTAACAACGCTATACGGACTGCGGTCGACGAGCGTCGACACGCAAAACTAGCTGTATCGTACGTTAATCAGCGGCGTCCGATGCAGAGTTTGACGATCGCCGGCAACGCTGTTTGACGTACGATAGCGTCGTATGTTTCGTACCAGTATAGAGGCTTTAACGATCATCATGCAACGCGATACTATACACAAATTCCAAGCGCTTCATTCAATAACGGCGGTACCAAGGATGACCTAAGTATATTCTTATTAGCATCCACCGTGATTCCTTTGTCTGCTAAAATTTAATGAACTTTGGTCCAGTAACCCCTGAGATCTTGTTGCTCATTTGCATGGGTGGGTGGGTGCACACATGGTAAAAATACGCACGTTTCCCATGTTTCCGCCACAGTGCCTGGATTGATCTTCGCCAAACTTTCACGAAATATAAAGGGGTAAGTCGGCTTTATAACGAAAGATTCTGATTGCGACGGCTCGCTCAAGGGACGTTGCTATGGTAACCGATTTTTGTCGTGTGTTGGCTAAAATTGACATCCCCGTCTTTATTCCGTGCGCTGGCATTCAACAGTGGATGGGAATATCGCAACGCCGATTATTGTGTTAACATCGACGATGATTTCTCTACGTATGTTAAACCGTTCGTGAACTTTAGTCCAGTAACCCCTGAGATTATCTTCTGGCTCTTTTGCATGGGCGGTGACAAAACGTAGGCTAAAATACGCTGTGCACTAATTTTTAAAGGTCACTTGCCAGGTGGCAGTGCCGCAGTAGCATAGTCAGTCTGTAGGTAAATACGAAATGCACAGTCACGTTTGCGTATGCCGAGCGGGCTACACGTTGGGATTTGCTCCGCTTTCTAGTTATCATTATTATTTTTTTTCTGTCACCATGATACCATCCGTCATTCTGTTAGCCTACTCTTTCACTGTAATTTACAAGAAACTTAGCCATCGCGAACACATCGCTCGTCAGTGGCAGCGTTCAAGTGCTGCAGAGTTGTACGAGAAATTGCAGTGAAAGAGGTTCGCGAAAAAAGTGAAATGATCTTCAAGCGGTTAATGGATGGGTTGTTCATTTGGTTCCGCAAAAAGGATGCTGGGCGGATGGGCACTCCGCCCACCTTTGTCCTCACTGCACGGAATCTATCATCCAACCCATCAAGGTAAACAGGTAAACGTAAAAAGGCAAAGGGTGCCACCTTTCTTGGCTAGCAGATAGCAAAACTGTCCAGCTTCTTTTGAGGGCTCCGCCCCAGTCTATCATTTTCTGGGAGCTTCTTCTTAACCCCCACATGGTCTCTCACTCGCCTGCTCTTCGCTAGGGACCTGGTCCTCATAACCTCTAATTAGCCCTCCCATTTCAAAATTCCGGATCCGCTACCGATCCCAAGCACCTTGTGACTCTGAAAAGTGTTATGTTAAGCGTCACTATAATGTGCCCATTGATCACGTAATTTGTTGCAGTGGGTGGTGGGCTTGCACCTGCAGCGGCGCATGCTATTGGCGTGGAATGCACTGGCGGAGGTCGTAGGATACTGTGTCCAGTTAGCTATCGCCGGTCCAAACCGAAAGGTCTAAGGGCCGGTTTTTCCACCGCAAATTAACCTCCCATTAATGTTAATGAGAGATTAATTTGCGGTGGAAAAACGAGAGAGATACTCTGCAGCAGGCCATATAGTAAGACTTAGTAGCAGAGTAGTAGACAGTAGCAGTAGAAGTAGTAGTAGTAATAACAACAAGTGTCCAAAGTTATTTGGCAAAAGGCCGCATCGCCGACTTATCACCACTCACGGCTGCTAATGGATCTTGACCCGCCCATCTGATGCATGGTTCCTTGGACCCACATGACTCAGCCCCCAAACGGTATCTCGATCGGTTCGCCCGTTTTGCACAGCTCACCCGTGTGCCCAATATACAGAAACAGATACACATAGATCACTCAAGGTCACTGGACATAGCGCCACATTGAACAGAACACATATGCGTTCCTATTAGTGTTCCGTAGTCTTTGTCTCTATCTTGCACGGTTTCTGAGACATAGCGAGATGTTGGTTGAAAATCGCCAATTTGAATCTACCCACCTCTATTTGGCGCTATGTCTACGTGTGACATCTGTCGCAATAAGCCACATGCGATGCGGCGCAATGATAATAACCTTTGATCTGGAGCCGGAGCCGGTAGACGGGCGGTTGTCCGAGTAGTTCGATGTCATATCGACGGGTGGTGGCGAACGGTTCCTGGACGACTCCCATGATGTTGAGGATGGTGCGCTCGGTGCGCTGCTGCTTCTCCCAGACGATCGGGTTGTCGAACATGCTGAGGTTGTCCATGTGGAACTCGCAGTCGATAAACACGCGGCTGCCGCTGTCGACCACAAGGTTGCTACTGCGCGACAACATCTTCGCCGACCCCGACGAGATAACCGACACACCTGAAAAGCAGAAAAGAACAAACACCGCTCATCTTAAGTAAGTAAGTAAGTTGCCTTTTATTACGTTCCCGCCTACACGTAGTGTAGAGGCCAGACTAATAACTGTCGCGGGCGTCTGTCGTCGTCGTCTGCAACGCTTCACGGTAGGCCTGCAGACGGCATCAGCCGCGCAAGCCAGGCGATGACGTCATGCCGCCTCCAGTCTACTTATAGCTCCACTAGCGCCGCGTGATAACAAAACGTTCAGATACCGCATAGGAACTGCGCGACGCACTATGTTAGTAAATTCAAGCTCTGTTTCACGAGCTATGGGAGTTATAAAGCTTTCAAACAGCAAAAGTGACCTTCAAGGTCATTCAAGGGCATTGGCAATGGTGCCATTCAATAGGCCACATACGATTTCCTATTAGTAAAGATCGATATGTTAGTCAATACACTTTGAATACTTGTTAGTATTATTATTATATGTTAGCCGACAACGGTTCTGCTTATGTTACGCTGCGCATTATCTATGTGTCTGTGTGTCTACGTGTGACGTTGGTGTATCATGACTCAACGCTGATTTTGGTGTGAACGTCTATAGCTGAATCACTGTACTCCAGTAGTGTAGTGACTCCTTTTCGACTTATAGGCGCTATATAAATAAATTTATCTATCTATTTATCTATCTATCTATCTGTTTATATTTTACTAGTTTTTATTTGGAGCGCTGTAATTGTGGCGGCGTGGCGTAGTGGTAACAGCGTTGGTCGTATCAATGAAGTTACTCTACGTCGAGCCCGGTTAGTACTGGGATGGGTGTCGTGTTCGGGTTCAACCCCCGGAGGCGGCACTTTATTTTGGTATGTAACCAGCCACGCAGGTCGACTCAGCCTTTCATCCTTTCGAGGTCGATAAAGTGAGTAGTAAGCTGTAATCGGATGTTTGCTTCCTCGCACGAGTGGCGACGTCTACAAGGTGAAGGCCTGGTGCGGTTGATTGGAGCGGTGGTGTGTTTACTAGCTGCATAACGCGTGTCCAATTGTACGTTAACGCGTGCAATTGGATGGCCGCAGTTTGCGCTGCAGCACCACTGGCTCTTACCAATCAACTGCCACTTCCAGGATTGTAAAGCGCGCTGGTCCGGTCATTGCGTAAGCTGCGCTATATAAGAATCCGACCTTTACCTTTACCTTTAATTGCAGGACTGGATACTGACGGCCCGGACAATGACAGACGGTATAATCAAGTTAGTAGCTAAGTACGTTAAATACATTTTATCAATGTAAATTATAAACGCGATAGCGACAACGACGACGACGACGACACACAATCGACGGCGTCTACTCCGACGAGATCTGCGGCGCCGGTACCTGCAGCGGCAGATGCAGCAACCACAGAAGCCGATTGCTTTGAAGTTTGCATCGTGAAGATTTTGCTACTCTCGAAGTTGTCCAGTGTACCGTGCAAACATCACCACGATCATGCGTATTTTCATACAGGCCTATAGATGTTCGCTGAACACTCATGCGTACTGTGGACCACTAACAAGTACATTGCGCTTAATTAGCTTTATAGTTACAGTTTTTATATTACAGCGTCTTTTGGACCGACCCAGCCAGCGCTGCCATGACGATAATTGGTCCATCAAAATTCAAGGGTTAGGTTTCACACTAAAACCCGGTCCGTACTCCGCGTTTTAAAACCGCGCCCGGCGGTCAGCCGACCGATACGGTGTGTAAGTTATTTAACGTTTTATTTATGTTACAGGTATTTCCGGTGTAAACCAAGCGTGTTTTCTTTAAAAGGCCATAGGGCTCGATATCGTGTCGACCGCATCATCTAAGTAGTTTGATGTCGCCGGCTGTTGAATACGTCGGCACGACAAGATCAGGCGAGACTGAATCGAGGTCTCGAAGGTCGCAACAACGTCCTGTAAATCCCGCTTCAGCTACGACGCTGTCATTTGGATCATTGGGGTCGTACCTCCAGATGACACGGCTGCATTGAAATGTCGTTAGCAACGCGATGTCTTAACGTCTATCGTTACGGTCGGATCCATTCCAGGGGCGTAGCCAGAATTTTATTCAGGGGCAGCCAGCGGTCTCCATAAGCAGAGCCCCGGTGGAGGTTTAGGGGTGAAGCTCCCAGAAGCCAGAGATAACAGTCGAAAATAAGACTGAAGAAGTAGATAAAAATACACAAAACAAAATGCTCATGCATTTTAATAAGTTTACGTCATAACAGTGTTCAGTTGCTGAGCAGTGAACACTATTCTGGTTTCACTATGATTTGTAAAAAAATTACCTAAGACGGGGGCGGGGGACATGCACGTATGTCCCCCTCTGACTACGCCACTGCGGTCGGATCTATAGTTCGGGAGCTAGACGGTCGGGGCTGATTTCAGCCTGGAGTTTCTCCTGTACGAGCACGCTTCGAGGATAATCACGAACTTGTCGCCTACCTGTGGTAAACTGCAGCTCAACGGCCTTACAGTTATACATATGCTGTACAAATACGATTTGAAGGGCCGCTCGCGGCACGAAAAAGGAAAGGAAAGGAAGAGTGTTTATATAGCGCAATTTACTAGGCAAGCATAGTCTCAAAGCGCTCAGACATGGATCACAAGATTTACCTGCAAATTACACCATGCCTGCCTTTCCTTCGTAAGCGTTCACCAGATGGCGCCACCCCTAACTGAGGTAGCAGACATCCAGCTGCAGCTTACTACTCATCTATCGACCCCGAAGGGCTGAAAGACTGAGTTGGCCTGGTTGGTTGATCTATAGCGAACGGTTTACCCACATAAATGGTTACTCGTCAGATAGGGAAAGTTCGCCGGCCAAAGACTGGCGTTTTACCGCTGTGCCATACAACCAACAAGGGGCATGGAAAAAGGAGCGGAAGGAGCAAGGAAAAGTAAAGAGAGGATGGGAGGTACTTGCACTCACAGAAAAAAATGAAAAGTCGGTACCGATGTTACTTCGGTTGGTCAAATTAATGCATCATTATAATAAGCGCAAATGCACTCAATTGGGCTCCCGAATATCGCAGCTCATGATTACAGTCTGGTCAGCTACAGGTCCTATAGTGTAAATCCGGACTGACTATCCTACCTATACACTGGAAAGGATCCAGTGTAGAGCGACCGTACGTTTGGACGTCGACAAGCGCCGATGACTGATAGGGGTTTAAGTATGTCAGCGGTGGACGACCGGACGCTGGAATTGGGCGACCAAGCGTTCCTCGGCGCTCAGATACGAGAAAATGACTGTCGGCGAGGCGTGTCCACTGAATGGCAGCCGAGCGACGGGCGGGGGCCACGATTAACGTCGCCGGAGTGTTTAATCGTGCAAAAATATTGATACAAACTGCGCGGTTTCGTCGAACGTCCGGGGCAGCGACGAACCTTAGCCATTATGAACACTCACCGTGAAGACCATTATTAATTTCATCCACACCCACTACTTCAATCACACGAAAGTTCTGCGAAAAGTTAGAACAGTGGTTCCCTGTACCTTTTTGCCCCATGCACCATCTTCCCCTTTCCAGGATTATATGACTTTAAAAGATGCATACCAAACAAGTACTATTGTGTTCTATCGAACTCAGGTCTCTCCATTGCAACAGTGACAGTCCTATAGGCCTACGTACTTTATTTGCATCTCTCTAAAATTCGAATTCTGTTTCCGGTTTCGTTGACCATCTCGAATACAAAGTTAACGCTCATTAATTTTAATTCTGTTCAGATTTTTTGTGACAATCCGTGGAATAACGCGGCAACCGCAATCGAAAAAATGCCAAAATCGGAATTTGCACACCGCTAAAATGGGATATCTACTTCCGATTTGTCTAAGAAGCAATAGGCGTTGACTCGACCACATTTCCGAGCCGCATGCAAAATTTTGTGAAAACCGGTATATAATTGCGTTAATAATCGTTCGACAATGGATAAAATCGATACAAAAATCGGAATTTGCACACGTCTAAAATCGGATATCTACTTTCTGTTTGTCTCAGAACCAATAGGCGTCGATCCGAGCAAATTTCCATGCCACAAACAAAATCTGGCGAAAATCGGTAAAGAATTGCAGACGTATTCGTTCGAGTACGGATGAAATAGATACCATAATCGGATTTTGCACCTCTCTAAAATTCGAATTCTATTTCCGGTTTCATCGGTCACCGAGTACAAAGTCAACGCTCATCAGTTTTAACTCTGTTGGGATTTTCGTGACGATCCGCAGAAAAGAAAACGGCGACCACAATCGAAAAACTGTCAAAATGGAATTTGCACACCTCTAAAATCCGAAATCTACTTCCGGTTTGTCTCAGTATCAATAGGCGTCGACCCGACAACATTTCCGAACCGCAAGCAAAATTTGGTGAAAATCGGTAAAGAATTGCGGACGTAATCGTTCAACGACCGATCTGTTAACAGACACAAAAGTGATTATACAGTCTCTCCAATGCATTGGTTGGATGCATTGGAGAGACAATAATACGCAACGAAATATTGTATTATTCACGAACACTGAAAATTTCGGGTGGAGGAGTTGTCTCTACCGACTCCGTTGTAACTCGCTATAATATTAATATGGCGAGTTTTGGCTCTCGTCTATGGGGCGCAATAAGATTTTTAAAATGTCGGCCTAAATGTTACTAAATGTCGCCCTATCGACACGAAATTTGGCACGTCGGTAGAGGGCAGCAAGACGCAACTTTCTGGAACACAGATTTTTGATACATGTCCCCCAAAATTCTACGTCATTTAGAATTTTTCGTTACCATTGAGGCCAATGCGACCGAAAATTTCAAAACGCCGTCAAAAGTCAAGGGATAGACCAATTGGGCTGAAATTTGGTCCACACATGGCGGGCATCAACCGTCGTCGATTGTAAACTTTTCGCGAAATTAAAGTTTCCCTAACCTCAAAAAGTAGAATTTTGCTTAAATTTTTGGAATTTTTTATCTAATGGGCGGAGATTTTTTCGCTAAATCTTCAGAATTTGTAGGGTTTCATATTGCCCACATGGCGTTTTTTTCAAACTGAGGTCCGCCCCCAAATTTGGACGTGACAGAGGGGAATTTTCGGAAATTTTTGGACAGGCCCGTACGCCGCGCCCCCCAACGGCGACATCGTGCAACAGGAACCGATTGCGATTTGTTTATATGGTAGACAATATCCTCCCCTAAGAAACAATGCCAAGGTGGGGTCATTGCCCCCGAAAATTTTCCCAATAGCCTGCAAAATGTGGCGTTCGTTTTTGAGATGTCGCATTTTTCCGAATTCTGGGGCCCCTGTAGTCGGAGGCCGGGAAATATCGCGGGCTTTTCTACTTTGCGCAGCTAAAGGCATGACTTGTAACTAGATTTGAAAAATGACACGTCTACCGCAGTGCGTTGCTGAGATATTGGCCCTCAAACATCGTACCGCGCAAAACGCTCGGACAAAGGTCAATGCCAATCGTCTGTGGGCGTATTAACGCAGTAACGCGGTCGGTCTGACCTCGATCCTAGATCGAGGACAGGTTTTTTATTTATCGATGAAAGTGACTAAGATTTGGCACAGTGATAAGAGGCCACAATGGCCACAAATCGCCATAACAATTGAGTGCAGAATGCATACAACTCATTTGCATAATTTCTAAATTTTGTAAAGTTTGACCCAAATATCTCAAAAAGTGTCTGGGGACTTCCTCGATATTATAGGCTTTTTCGACCAAGTCGATAGCGTAGAAGACGAATATGAAATAAAAACCGGAACCGGAAGTAGTTTTCACCGCCATTTTGGCGAAAAACCGATTTTGGATTTTTTTTTGGCTTTTAAACCCCGTTTTTAAAACTCCGTTGCTATGGGCCATACAAGGTCCATATTTGGGGTAGAATCTTAGGTTTTGGCCCTAAATATTCGTGCAAAAGGTCAATGTCATAGGTTATGGTCGTCATACCCTTCATATGGGGGCCAGCTAGGTCATGCGGATATGCGTAAAATGCCATATTTGGCCACGAATATCTTGGTGTCGAAACTGGGCATTCCGGGTTCGTTTGCAATTTTCCGTAGACCACTAGCAGTGCTACAAGACTGACGAGTTTCATCTGTACAGCTGTTTTCGTTTAAAAATTACAGGTGCGTGTTGCTGACGCCAGACGCGTTGTGGCGTATCAATGTCCGACACGCAAAATTTACTTTTAAAACTCCAAACTGGACCAAGGTACAACAGTTTTGCGTTTTTTCGACGTTTTGCAACTAAATAAAGCGTGACCTGTTGAAACAAAATTTTTTATTTCATAATGACATTCGGGCAGCGTGAAAATGCTATGTCCCACGGTGATTACCATGGCGTAATGTTAAAATTATCTAATTACAGCTCCGTAACGGTTACAGACAGACCCCAAAATGTATAAAGTAAAGTATTGCGTCTACTTGTATAGCGCGTTTTACCGCAATGCCTCAAATGCGCTCAGGCATGGATCACACAGTTTTACATGCAAATTACACCATGCCTGCCTTTACTCCCCAGCCGCAGAACATCACCGCCCTTTGGCTGGTACTCATTTTACCATCGCACGGAGAGTGAAAGTAGATTTGCAAAACCGGAAGTAGTTACGAGCAGCCATATGCACACATGCCAAAAGCAAGTATTGTCGATAGACGCCAGTCCCCTCCACTGACGGCGAGCGCGCCGTCACTGGACGGTAATCGCGTCTATCGGCAATACTTACCGCCGCGCGCGGATTCGTCTGATTTTGGGCTTCTGGGGAGCAAAGTTCCCCAAAATGAGAAATTCCCTGTCCAGGACGCCCCTAAACCACCGTGCAAAATTTGACGTCGCTAGCTTTATCATCGCCAGAGAAATCCGTAACCGTACAAACACACACACACACACAAACAAACAAACACACAAACAGTAACCGGTATATCCACACCTTAATTGCTTATCGGCATGTGTGGATAACACGTACGTTCGTTTTGGGGGACTGACGTATATCCACACATGCTGATCCCACGTCCACATGCCGCGCGATTTTACGAACGGCGCATCTCTAGCGTGGCGTTTACGTCGGCGCATCCCTACTGTAATGTTTACATCCCGGTAGGCGTGGCCCGCGCGCTGGCCAATTCGTTTGATTTTGGGCTTTTGGGGAGCAAAGTTCACAAAAATGGGAGCTTCCCTGCCTTGGAAGCCGATGAACCGCCGTACAAAATTTGACGCCGCTAGCTTTATCCTCGACGGAGAAATCCGTAACCGTACAAACACACACAAACAAACAGTAAACGATATATCCACACATTGCCTATCGGCATGTGTGGATAATAAATAAAACGTAAAATTCATTTTCACTTTTTCAATATTTATCGTCCGTAGTTTAACACTTACCGCTGGAACGACCTGCTCCACCTTCGGGCAGAAACGCGACGACGATGACCGCGGCGCAGACTAGCAGGTGCCCGGCGGACATGGCGTCAGAGCTGCGACGTAACCGGAAGTAGGATGGCGGTGAACTAGTACTGTGAATGGACACGGACACCCACAACGTCGATGCTCTGCGCTGATCGACTGAGCGTCCTGGATAGCGCGTCTTGGCGGCGTCAGCGAAAATGGCATCCACGTGTCGTGCATGCATACAACGTCATCAGTGGCGCCGTCTTACGTCACTTCCTGTCGCGGCGCCCGCTGTCATAACGGCAACTGTTGCTCTGTTAATACGGTGCGCGATCGATAGGCCGAGTTAGCTCTCTCTCTCTCCGAGAACGGGCGCCGTCCGTCCGTCCGTCCAGCCGCCGGTGATTTATGAACCGTCGCCGAACGAGAAAACTTAGTCCGCCGCGTCGCCGGTCGGCCGCATCGGTGCTGCGCAGCCATGCGAGCATGTAAGCAGTCCATTAGAGCACGGTCGGCGAGTGCACCCACGCGGCGGCGGCGGCGGCGGCCGATTGCCCGGCCCCTCTGCCAAGCCGGATCGCCATCAATCCGGTTCCCGCGGCGACGGACCCGCCACCCGGCGGCCACTGAGTGACCGGACCGTCTGTCGG
>Ga0209780_1002544_pt1 | contig 13023 bp, 7 predicted proteins | sample WorMetexBAHAMAS2_FD_187384 | JGI IMG/M metagenome (GOLD analysis project Ga0209780, IMG submission 187384) | Marine gutless worms symbiont microbial communities from Max Planck institute for Marine Microbiology, Germany - Inanidrilus exumae... | ecosystem: Host-associated > Annelida > Digestive... | reverse complement strand
GTGTAGAATTCTGTTGTTTTATATAATACCGATTTGTGTTCATTTATTAACCTGTCATTTCTATATTTCCTTATTATTTAATTCAACTACAAGGCAATCAACCATAGCTACGGAACTAGTTTTCGTAGACTAAGAAGGTCAATGGTTGCAGGCCTGTAGAAATATGTTCCACGGTTTGTATTTCTAGCGCGCCCTTTCTAGACGTGGCCTACTGTCTGGCTTAGCCCTGACTGTCGCTGTGTATTGCGCCAGCCAACGGCCATCCAAGTCTGTTTGCTTCGGCTCACGTGGCGCGACTAACAATCCTGATTCTGCTAATCAAAGTGTCAGCAGTGGTCAGTTTATAGAGGATACCATGGAAGTTGGAACCTTCTGTGTAACGACACAACTGAACGAAATTGATGAAGATGTCATTTGCAGCGAAGGCAAAGGAGCAGTGTTCATTGCTTTTACAATGTGGCTGACACAGACAGGGCATCTGGCCTGCAGAAAAATATCCCACGGTTTGTTTTATGTGTCCAGCCCAGCCTTAGAAGACTGCTTGCATGAGCAGGACAGAAACTTCTGTTTGAAAGCAATTAAACGGTTTATGGCCTTTATACGTGTCATCGTGTGTCAGTGGGCACTGGAGGATTTTGTTGAAGCAAAGTTTCACTGCCCACATGGCAACTAGTACATTCGGATTAGAATGAAGACACTTGTATAACAGTGAGTGATTATCTCGAGATGAGTGTAAATTACCTGGTACCGTTTGATTGGGTTTACTGGCAGTAAAATGAGTAATTGCTGTGGCTAGTCTACTATGCTGTAATTACTGGCCCGCCAACACATAGTGTTGGGGCCCAGACTAGTAACGGTCGCTCATGTCTGTCGTCATCTGCCGCGTCTGTAACACTCCACGGCGGGCCTGCAGGCGGCTTCACCCGCACAGGCCAGGTAATGACGTCATGCCGCCTTCAGTCTAATTATAGCTCCATGGCTGCACGGCGGGCCAGTCATGTTACATCCCGTTAGGGCGATACCTTGTTTTGTTATGTTTCAATAGATGTCGGAAAAAAGGAATGCCATCTATATTACTATATGTGTTTTCAGCTGCTGGATGTTGGCCATTTGCTGGCGCAGCTTTCTGATGTTTCCCAGCTGAGTCATCTCCAGAATATGATCAGGGAAAGAATTACCAATGGAAGGTAAAGGTCATTTGACTGCTGGTTTTTTTTATATTTGTACATCTATTATGTCTTATTACATCTTCACTATGCAGTGTCAAGACGATGGTGTCACTGATATTACATTTGCAGAATTTATAGATTATCTGTATTTGTTGGCTGCATAGCATAAGATGTGGCCTTTTGCTACAGACGGAGTAGAGTGCTCTGTCTATGTGTCTATTTGTTTGTTGTATGCATTCATGAACCGTGCAAAAACAGCTGAACCAATCAAGGCGCCAATTGGAGGGTAGACTTGGGTGGTCCCAAGGAACAATAACATATTAGATGTGGTCAGGATCCCTCATCGCAAAGGCAGTTTTGTAGCTGGCCCATTGAAAAGCTTTGGGAGTCAGTGCTGTGCTGCTTTGTGCAGCAAAAAAATCAATAATGACGACAGTGGGGCTGTGGGCAATTGACTGCAATGCTCCATGCTGGTCATTGTCACATTACTTTGTCCTCCACCTGCAAAAAATCTGCATCTCTGCGATGTGGCCTTTTGTTATCCACCACCGGACTTCTGGAAGAAAGGCATTGGTATCATTATTCCTACAGCAGCTGTTAGTGTATCGGTTCTGTCCCTTGTACCATACAGTTTGTGAAATAGGACTGCCATTCTTCTTCCTTCCCATCTTCTTTCCTTTCTCACTCTCTGCAAGCATGTAGACCTTATATACTGTATGGTTGGACGGCCTGTCTGCCTCTGTCATGTGACACTGGCAATGGCTAAGCCAGCTTGTGACTTAGCATGTCTAGTGTTTGAAGTATGCTTTGTTGTGACTGCTATAAAGGACCAGAGCCAGAATGTGGCTGCTAGAGCTTGCTGCTTAGATGCCATGCTACTGTTTTATTCAGACTTCTCACAAAGATAAATCTCAGTTGCATAAAGAACTACTCCTGTATATAGCCACTTCTGTCAGCTTTCCATTAATATGTTGTACACACGTAAAAGGTGAATAGTTGCTGAGGTATCGGCCAAAAACGGCAAACAGAATTGGCTTTTAATGGTATTACAGCACTGCAGTCTAATCTGTAAATGTGTTTTACTGTTGTGTGTGAAATTAATTGTCAGTGGATCGCGGGAGACAAGGTTGATGCTCATCAAAGTGTTGGAGAAAATTGTGTCAACAGCGAGCTGATTGGGGCATTGTGCATTTGTGTTACTGTCCTGATCGAAATAATGTGTTGTCCAGGTTGCAGTTTTGTTGTTTATGTAAATGTTGTTTTTTGTTTGAAAATAAATTCTTTTAGTAGAGTAAGCTGGCTGTTTATCAGCTTTTCAGCTCACTAAACTTTTGTGATCATGCTGTATTGCTGAAAACTGTGGCGTTTGTTTTCATGTGTGTGATTGTGCATATATGAAGGCAGTGTGATTACCTCTGCCAATCCAGTTATGTACACTTTAAAAGTAGTAGATACATTTGCATGAAAGTTTCAGTAGGAAAATTGCCAGAAATCTGTCCGTGCTTGTTCATGGCATTTTAATGGAGGTTTTCAGGTGAACCCGGATTAGCCAATCAATCTCTTTAATTTGCCCACTCAAGTCCACTCATTGGGAATAAAAATAAAATTAAATGCACACGTGCCACAGACATTGTTTGAGATAAGGGATCGTCCATAAAGAACGTCTGTGCAGACGAGGGGAGGGAGGGTTGAGTAAAATGAGGATGAAAGCAAACAAGGGGTGAGGGCGGGTTTGATGGTATGTGGACGTCCATATTTGTAGTAGGGCTGCCAACTTTTCCAGGATGCCCGTGTTTGATATATCAGTACTATTGTATCCTAGCATCATCGTTATGTCATGCCTTATGATCTAGTGGCTGTGTGGTGTGTCCAATCACTGCTCACTACTGTGTCATTGCACTAAAGAGACCACACGTGTATTGCATTTTGTCAGCACTGGCCGCTAGGCTTTGATGACGACTGCTAGAGATGAGTTGACAGTTGCAGCTGCTGGCTTGCTTCGCGTGAAATTTAATATGCAGCATTGGTTTAGAACTATGGAGCTGCAGACGTTAGCAGGGCGGGGAGGGGATTACACCAAAAGCAGCCAAGGGGACAGAGGGTGTTAAACCTATGCATCTTTGCAGACATCCTTTATGGGTAGCCCTTAGCATCATTGATGTCATATGATATTATGCAGCAGAAGAAATATGTGTAAGATTTTAAAAATGTTATAGCATATATTCAGGCAGTCTTGCCATGATGACATCTGATATATGTGTGCCCATGCTGCTGCAGTGTAGACATCGGTTTTAGAACGTGACGACAAGTTATATTGTTCTGGCAGTTAAATTTGTTACACTGTGACTTTTGGTCGACATTTTATATGCCCATGTTGGTGAGATGTATTTATGGAAACACCTGCAGTTGGCATCCACAAATGTTGTCGGGTCTGCAGCTTAGTAATTTTTGTCATGTTTATGCCAAAGTTAGTCAAAATTTCTTGGCATATTATATCAGGGAAGTCAGATGTGGCATCTTCTTCATATTTCTGGCACAAATACAATGAGCCATGCCAGCTTTTACTCCCCAGCTGCAGAGCATCACTGCACTTTGGCCAATACTCATTTTCCGACCCTGCTGACGGTAAGAGGCAAAGTTAGCCCAAGTGGATGGTTACGTATGAGGTGGTTTATCTGCCTGAAGATTGTCACATAATTCACCCATAAGCTACCTATCCCAGTACTAACTGAGCTTTTGTTGATGCACCCAATGCTTTAGCAACCTACCGATGATGAATTGCCCTAAACGCAGCCATGATGAGGATCATGTATTTGTCCTGCCGTTGTTGTACGTTTGTGTTGTGTTTGCTTCATAGTAGTTTGTATGTGAATTATTTATTAAGTGTGCTATGAGTGTTATTTGAAATTTTAATCGTAGTTGAATGTGTGAACATGTAAGTTTATTTTTGCCGTGCGATGCCTCTGATGCTTGTCTGGAGGACAAGAGGGGAGATAATCAGAATTGCTATGTGCTGTGTTGTGTATGACAGTTGTGCACAGTGATATGCACACACATGTGAGCAGTTCTTGCATTTTTGCATGTTAGTTAGATTTAGATTTCTTGTTGTGTGTTCATTTAGGTTTTGTCTTTTGTGTGTTCTTTCATGTTAGCTTAGGTCATTTTGTTCCTGTATTGCTTGCTTTTGTTGTGTTGGGTTTAGTTTCCTCAGTACTTAGCCAAGAGATCGGCTGAGAAAAAGTCTCAGAAATGACCTATTTTGTGTCGAGTGGGACGTAAAACCTTAATTCAATCAATCAACACCGTGTGACGCTATGGTAGCGCTTTATATGCTGTCGTCATGTCTTTGTCACAAGCCGGCACTGTACCAAAACTGCTAAACTTAGGATCGTGCAAAACTCCCATAGCTCTTGAAACATTGCACGAATTTGCTAAAATAGCGCATTGCGTGGTCCCTCTGTGGTAGCGTAGCTACGTACTTGCTGTTTTCAGTAGGTGAATTCTGACTAGTTTTTACCAGGGCTGGAAAAACCTTGGTTTTTTTATCTTTTTAGTTTTTTCTACAATGACTGATGTCACCAAGCACGAAAGTGTGACCCAAAAGCATCTGAAATCTGCATCCCATAGGACTCATAGAGTAGTGTACATGGTATGCTCTTTTCCTTTTCATGGATTACAGCATACAGAAGATAAAATTACAGCATTAGTTAATTTAATTCATTAATTTAAATAAATTAAAGTAAAATAATAAAATTTAAAAACCTAAATAGGGTTTTAGTTTTTTTAGAAAACCTAGGTTTTTAAAAAATTCTACGCCCCGTTTTTTACCCGTGCGACGCTATGCTACCACGGTACTTGCTGTTGTCGTGTGTCTGTCTGTCTGTCAGTATTACACAAGCCGGCACCATACCAAAATGGCCAAACCTAGGAACACGGTAATTCCGCCATACAATATCCCCGGGACTCTAGTTTTCTAGTGCCGAAGATTGCGGCGAAATTTCAACGGGGTCACCCCAAAGGTGGCGCCAAATAGAGGTGGGGTAAGTTAAAAACGGCAATTTTTGACCAATATCTTGCTATATCTCAGAAATTAGGGCACAATACCTAAAGCTTAATAGGGCCGGATTTTTGATTTTTGTCGTAGTTTTTGTGTCACGTGACTTTGAAGTTGGCAGTAACGACAAGATATGGACATCGTTGCTATGGAATGCTAATAGGAATTCATGTGTGCTCTATCATATGGCACCATTTTCAGTGACCAACCGTAGGCCAGTATTTCAACTGATACTTAGCGTTGAGCAGGTCTCTCGGCGATAGCTGAACCTCTTCTTAGATAATTTTTACGGTGGTTTTCTTCCGATTTTGCTGATGATCAGAGTTTTCATGGAATTGTATATATCTGTGTTTATATGGGGTAATGTTTAGCTAATTAATTGTTAGTTGATTAAATGGGACATGTTTACTCAATTAATTTAGCTTTAGTTAATCTTGTCTTTTATTAGGTCGACTCCTCCGAGTAGACCTAATAACATTAGTGGGTCTCAAATGTCCGTCCGTAGTACGTCCGTCCGTCTACAAACAGTTTCTTCGACTTCAATGAAATTTGGTGTGTAGGTAGATGTCGATGAGTGATGCATGACGCTATGCAGTATGACCCGATCCAAGGTCAAGGTCACGAGCCATTGAAAGTCGGAAATTCGGCCATTTTCAAAGATTATCTCCTCCCCCACTTATAATGTGGCTGGCAAATGACCAGAGCACAATACCTAAAGCTTATCGGGCCGGATTTTTGTTTTAGTTTTTGTGTCACATGACTTTGAACTTGGCAGTAACGACAGTTATGATTGTCGAAATTTTTTTTCTTTCGATCTCAATGAAATTTGGTGTGTAGGTAGAGTCGATGAGTGATGCATGACGGTATGCAGTGTGACTCGATCCAAGGTCAAGGTCACAAGCCCTTGAAAGTTGGAAATTCGACCATTTTTGAAGACTATCTACTCCCCCATTTATAATTGGGGCTGACAAATAACCACGGATTCTTAAATTAGGGCACATTACCTAAAGCTTAATGGGGCCGGATTTTTGATTTTTGTCCTAGTTTTTGTGTCACGTGACTTTTAAGTTGGCAGTAACGACAGTTGTGATTCTCCAAAAAAAAATTTCTTTCGATCTCAGTGAAATTTGGTATGTAGTTAGAGGTCGATGAGTGATGCATGACGGTATGCAGCGTGACCCGATCCAAGATCAAGGTCACGAGCCCTTGAAAGTTGGAAATTCGACCATTTTTGAAGGCTATCTCCTCCCCCATTTATAATTGGGGCTGGCAAATGACCACGGATTCTTAAATTAGGGCACAATACCTAAAGCTTAACTGGACCGGATTGTTTATTTTTGTTCTAATTTTTATGTCACGTGACTTGAAGTTGGCAGTACGTAGGAGTCGACCGTCAGTCTCGTATGGGGCTATTTTATTAAAGTTTATTTCAGTATAATTGATTTAAGTTTCCAAAAAAAAAATTCATAATTGGCAGCGACCGTCATTCAAAGTTTGATTGGTGTAAAAACTGAAAATCACCAATATGGTTGGTAAAATGAGGAAATTGAATTTGTTACCCGCACGGCGGCGCAAGCGATGCGCGGGTAATAGCAATCCTCGTGTGTCTGTCTGTATTTGTGTGTCACACGCCGGTATTGTATCAAAACGGCTAAACTTAGGATCACGCAAACAACACCACGTGATAGCCCAGGGACTCTAGTTTTCTGACTCCAAAACTCGTTGTTAGATGACCCCCTTCCCCTGTAATTTGCTCTCATGTGACCCACCCCAATTCAAACAGCACAATTTCGACCAATATTGCTCACCACGCGTGGGGCCGGGGTACCCCATGTCTGCCTTTGCTCCTCCCTTGTCCATTCACTTCCTCATCTTTTGCTCTTTATTACTTTTTCCCTTTTTCCATTTCTCATTTAATTTACTTATTTTCTTCTGTTGTCCATCCGATCCCTTTCTACCAGAATCGTCCCCCTCCGTTTCCAGACGTGAGGTCATAGGAGGCGACCGAACCTGGGTTTAGTTTGTTATGTTTGTGATTGTGTTATCTGTATTGCTTAGTTAAGATTTATTCTGGTTTTTTCACTGTTTTGTTGTATTTTGTTCAGTTTAGTCTTGCAGTGTGATAGTTGTCTTCCCCTGTTGTAGGCGCTGGCATAATAATTTAAATGAGCCTCTCGATCCCTTTCCCTTTTGGGTGGCTGCTGAACAAAAAGGCGGCCAGGGTTGAGGTTAATATATCGCTGGCCTTCCTTCACTGGGTAGGGATAGCTCTCCGCCCCCGACCTTTTGTCTCTGATATAGCCATATTTGTGCTGAAAGGGGACGTTAAACTCCAACTAACTAACCCATTACAAAATTTTCGGGGCTTCAAACCGAGCTATAAGAGTTTATTTTGCCTAAATAATCGCTGAATAATTGCGCAGATGGTATTAATATGGTCATAATCTATCAAAAGTAGATTTTGAAACCGAGATGAGCCTAACAATTGTTTTACGACGACATCGTACACGAATTCGGTAAAATAATGCAAAATAAGAGCCATTACCAAATACGGTAAAATCACGCCGTTCAAGGTCATTCAAGGTCACAGGTATTGGTACCAATGATTGAATCGAAAGCTCATTGCGACTTCTTATCAAGACGATAGCTAGGCAAGTACTGCGCATTGAGTCTTGAATTTATGAATCTGCTAGGAATTTATACCGTGGGCGTCGCGCGGTCCCTCTGCAGACGTTTACTACTATACCTAGTAATCGTAAATTGTCCATAGGCCTAGTTATGGCTTTGTCAACCACTTTTACGCAATACGCCCCTACAATTACCAAATTCGGTAAAAAAAATAGCGCAAACTAAGGGCCATTTCGCCGTTCAAGGTCACCGATTTTGGTATTAATCGACAGCTCATATACGACTTCCTATTACTGATTAATACCTCCTATCTTGCACCGTTTCGAAGATACCGCATTCCAAAGGTGGAAAATCGCTATATTTCGCGACCCCTCTTGCGTTCAAACCCCTCGACGGAGGGTTTCCCCTGGGTCGATCTCCGTAAAATTTTTTGTGGATGTTAATGGATGTCCAAGGTACCAAACGGAGAAGAAAAATTGCCGAAAATTTCAATCGGCTGAGTAGGGCGCACCATCGTTACAGACAGACAGACTGACGGGCGATAGCATATAGCGAACGCGAACTCACGTTCGCTAAAACAGCTTGGTCAATTTCAGTCAAATATGTCAGAATGGTATGGACTGTCTTGCTTAGTTGAATGCGTGTAAAAATTGTCTGCCTATGTCCCCTGGTTGCCTAGCAACAGGCTAAAAAAAGTCTAGGATTCAGCACACTTCGTTTCATTTTACTGTTATAACTTTTTCGCGACGATATAATCGGGTGCAACTTTCACATAATATAGCCTACAAGTTACAACAGACAGTGGCTAACCAAAGTATTCCACAATTAGCTTGACCCGAATTTTTTTCGGGTTTTTCTGGTAACAGCTCGCCTATATGCCCTCATTTGTTTCCCGCAGCAGGTGCGGCAGCACCTGGTAAGTAACCTGGTAACCAGTGGTAATTATTTATATAGGGACATTGTTTCACATGCGTCCGTAGTTATTGGGTGTATTCTAATATAGAGCGAATGGGAGCGTATCGTATTGGTAAGTATCGTCGGCGAAAACTGCATATGCATCCGTGAAAAACAACGCACCGCGTTTGTTTACAGATTGATGGTAAAGCAAAGCAAAGCAAAAGAAGAAACGCTAGAACTGCATGGTTGTATCAAAGTAGTTCAGTAGTTCAGCTATGCGATGCCCCTAGTTTACATAAGAATAAATCGAGTAACGAAGTACATACATATATATAATTATATAATATTACTTCTATTACGGTACCAATTCCCGTTAATTCTGCTTTATAATTAAAAATCATTACCTGATATTATTCCAGAACTCTAAATCTAGTTGCTCTATTATTTTCTCGGCCTATTACCAGTCAGTTTTACTATATTATCCACAGCACTATGTTCGATGCATTTTTATTTTTGCATTTTTATTTTTAATGTCAGTCACAGTCTTTATTTGAGTTCATATTCTTTTATCATTGTCTTGATTTATGTAGCGTATTGTGTATACCGGTATTGTTGCTTTTATCATTTTATTATGTATTGATCTATTCAGCTGAAAAGCTGCCAGTCTGTTTTCAATAAACTGACTTACTTACTTAGAACTTGTCTAGCCTATTCTTAAAACAATTAGTAGTTTCTGCTGCAATGAATGACTGATTCTGGTAGACTATTCCATGTATTGACTACGGTATTCAGTCCTGGTAGTCTATTCTTGCCGCGAATGAATAGTTTCTTAATTAAATCACAATGATGTCTGTGACAGACTAGTTTTAAATTGTGACCTCTAGTTCTACTATCTTGCTGTGTTTCGAAACTGAAATTAATGTTAGTTATAGTATCATACTTCTTAGTCAAAATCTTGTATACCTCTATCATGTCCCCTCTCACTGTCCCTTTGTTCGCAAACACGCACGGTTTCAGGTTATTTTCGTTGTTTGTTCACTTTTACATGAAAAAAATGTGGCAGAAAGCAAAATTCGGGGCTACACTAGTTTCTGGCAACATTTGATGTAATCTATGAACTCTAAGTCTGTGAATTAGGTGAAGTGACATCATACATGATGTGCGGTGGGCGGAGACTCCCCTTTGCTCGCACTTCTGAGTTGGATTGAATCTGAGCGCTTCGAATTGACGGTATTCTGATACAGAACGCGGGGCGAATCGCTACAGTAGCACTTCGAAGCACTCGAGAGCGTATTTCAGAACACACCCATTGACAAAGCAGTTTGTTTAGATTTCAAGGCTCAGGCTATGCGATTGGTGTATCCAATCCATTCCAGTGAGTGACTGTCATTGAGCGAAGAAGAACATAGATTATCACGTGAAAAATTAAGATGAAGTTGATAAATCTTTGAAATCACAAAAATGTGGTTTATTTAATAAATTAACAATAAAAATAAAACCTAAAAATCTAAATTGAGCTTCTGAGGTTTTAAAGGTTTTTGAAAAACCTAAAACCTAGGTTTAGCCTAGCCTAGGTATTAAGCCTCGTCATCTGCTTAACTACCAGTTACAGTTGAACACTTCAACTAGGCTTAGCCCTGCTCCTGAAATAACCAGTCCTGCGAGTCAATTTGATTTCCTTACTTATTTATGGATAGACACCGGAAGTGATTGCGTCTGTTTTGCTTTAGGTGTGTTTACATTTTTGTAAATAAATAAAACTTCGTGCAGAATAGTGTATAAACACGACGGACACTCCAAAATCCAGTTATAGGTTATATCTGCACTGTCTTTGTAAGCTACTTACGTAATGAATGGAAGTATGTGATTAATAGCATAGCGCAGAAAGGGCAGAGCCAAGGGAATGCAGATCTCAGCTACTGTAGCAACCAGTGATTCAGACTTTCAGCTAGTGCTAGATGCTTCTGCCGCAGACGGACACCGTGGTGGCCACAAGAGATCTTCGTGAGCGACACTGCATTAACGTTTCGAGTGACAGTCTGATGCAGATAGCAGTTGACTGCTAATGTGTTGCAGCACCAGGCCTTGTGCTGCTTTAATTTCCTACTGTACTATGTCCCAAAAAGTGAAATATGTGCATAGAAGATGCCACTAGTATGCATACCACAACATTTTATGAATTCATAGACTGAGTCATGGTGAATAGCTAGGCAGAGTTTATACGCCCTGTGTATAGACTCTGCCTAGCTATTCACCATGACTCGGTCATGGTGAATAGCCCTTTGTCACGATATACAATATTTGGCTAGCCCTGTATGCAGGGCTGACGTTTTGTGTCATGATATACAACGGGTGACTTCATTTTTCGGATCAGTCTTTTCGCTGAGTCTAAAGACTGAGCTAATCCGTAATCTTAGAGGCCAAGTTTGGTCTCAGTCCCAACTTTGGAGTAGCGTTTTAGCTGAGCGGAAATTGTCCTAAAAATAGAACAGTAGGTTACATGGGCTGACAGATAGAAAGATTCTGTTGGAGTGCACGCTGTGCATATTTTATTTGGCGCTCGACGACGTGGTCTATTTCTTCCGCAGAGGATACCAGCTGCTATTCCAGCTGTTGCAAAAGCCCGCAATCATCGTCATGTTTGTTTATGTAGGCCTACTTTGCTCAGCTAAAAAGTGAAGTGGTTTTCCGCTCAGCGAAAGTTAATCTTTATGGTGATTAACCTATCTCTTCCATGTAAGCGCAATAGGACTCAGACTAGAAAGTTTGGATTAACTTTGGTCTCAGTTCAAAGTTTTGGACTGAGTGATTCGCTGAGACCAAACTTTGGTCTCAGAAAATCGCTCAGCAAATCGCTGAGACCAAAACTCTGGACTGAGACCAAACCGAAAAAAAAGACTTCACTTTTTGGATTAACTTCGGTCTCAGTCCGAATTTAGGACTGAGCGAAAAGACTGATCTGAAAAGTGAAGTCACCCAGTGTTTGGTTATACATAGGACTAGCCAAACATTGGGTGACTTCACTGTATAGCCAACATTGTGTACCATAATTGCACTACCCATTTGCTGATTTAGCTGTACTCAGCATACGCCTGCGAGAAGAAATTTATCATTTATTATTAAAAGAGGGTTTTTGTGGGGTATGTATAGAAAAAGGGTCTGGGTCTTTTGTGGGCATGAAACAAAAGAAACAAAGAATATGATAGCTTTCCAGCCCTGTGTATAGCCTGTCAACATAGAGAACGCACAGGGACACTGTGTATAGACATTGTGCGAAATGCAGAATAGTTATCACCAGTTTCATGTTATAAGATTTTGTCTAGTAGTAGCTGTAAATGCTGAGTATGAATTATGATTGAGAAATGGCTTTTTGGTCAAGGTAAAGTTGCTGCAGTTAAAAGGTGAGGTAGACTAATTTCCCCAGAATTTTAAAATAGGGTGGGTTTTGACTTTTAACTCACTTATTACACTGGCCGCATATAGCAGAAATCATAATGTAATGATTATCTGGCATGTGACCATCTGTCTGTCTGTCCCATCGGCATACTCACCATGACTGGCCATCGTACATTTTGGCCCAACAATAAGGAAGACCAACGTACTTGTTGAAAAAGATAAAAAGCTGGATATTTCGGAATTTAATGTATGTTGCGCAGCATTTGGTAATAAAAAATCGAATGTTTTCGATAATTTGTAAAATATGTTTTACATCCCAAGTGTATGTATTTATATAATGTTGTAGACGATTGTCAGTCTGGCATGGCAATGTATGCCGACTGGTCATCAGTCCAGACTGAAATTCAGACTGAGTCAGGACACAGGAGTGTGCTGTCATTGTTTCCTAGTACTGTGGGTCGTGAAGTTTCCAGTGCCGTTGTTCACAGTTTGGCGCAGTCTGTAGCTCGATCTAATGACAATAAGGAACTGAGCAGCCTGACTACAGATGCCGATGTTCGTTGGACCATGCAGGTACTGCAAAATGTTGTTGCTGGAAATTAATTTTCATGTTACAGATTTTATGTGCAGTTATTTTTGAGAAGTTGAGAACTATATTTCTTGTCACTGCTGCCCAGACAATTTGTCTGAAACTTGCTGGTCATAGTATGATTTGATTACAATATGATCAGTGATATATTCATTAACTTTATTGAAATTATAAATAAAATTATTTATTTTATTTAACAGTAAATATAATGAAAATGACATTAATTTCAGTTGTTATTTCGTTCTTGAAGAATAACTTTAGTTTTTTTTAATCTATTTAGTTATAGCATG
>Ga0209780_1002543_pt1 | contig 13025 bp, 5 predicted proteins | sample WorMetexBAHAMAS2_FD_187384 | JGI IMG/M metagenome (GOLD analysis project Ga0209780, IMG submission 187384) | Marine gutless worms symbiont microbial communities from Max Planck institute for Marine Microbiology, Germany - Inanidrilus exumae... | ecosystem: Host-associated > Annelida > Digestive... | reverse complement strand
TTACCGCGCGACGCTATGCTAGCGCGGTATATGCTGTCATCGTGTGTCTACAGGCCTTCTGTCTGCCCGTCTGTCTGTCTGTCTGTCTGTCACAAGTCGGAGCCCTACAAAGATGGCTAAACCTAGGATCACATAAACAACGCCATACGATAGCCCCGGGACTCTAGTTTTCCGGAGCCAAAAATCTCTGCAAGATTTCAATGGGATCACCCCCAATCGGGGCGCCGAATAGAGGTGGAGTAGGTTCGAATCGGCGATTTTCGACCACTATCACTAGCAGTGATCCCATGATTCATGACATCTGCTAGTTTATACCGTCCTCACGTCACAATCACAGGCTCCATTCGTCCTTGACGGTCAATGAACGACATTAAAGTTCTTTACTGTCGTTTGGTAAAAAGATTAATTCGACGCAGTAGCGCAGAATGCTGCTATATTCTGGTCAATCAGTGTTTAAAACGTTATATCCTGGTGATTTTTCCCGCGGTTTCTCTGTTTCAGAATTTTATGACAATTTGTTCATTACGAGTTGAGTGACGACAATGAAAGAAACAGACAGACAAACAAACAGAGACGAATACATAACCACCTTATTGGATCTAAGGCGGCGGTTTGGCGCAGTGGTAGCACACAGCAACGACGTTGCTCAACGTCGAGCCCGGTTAGCACTGAGATCGGTGACCGTTTCGCGGGTGTGCCGTCTTGGCGTTTAAACCAACCACCCAGGCCAACTCAGCCTGGCCATCCCTCTGTGGGTAGGCACAGTGAGTAAGGTTTCGGCTACCGCTAGGTAAGAAACAGCGAGTTCTGCTAAGCAGTTGGCCCTGTTACCAGGACTAGTGGGATACTTACTGATCTAATCAGTTAAAGACGCTTTAGAGGGAACGCTTAAAGCGCGAGTATGTATTCTATGTTATGTATTCGTCTCTGTTTGATAGTGCGTACAGCGAACGTAAACACTCTACCTAGCCTAGTCCAACACGCGCCTCTGATTCGCCTGCGACGTAGGGCGCTATATAAATTCGTTTTGATTGATTGATTGAAGGGAACGGCGTGTAATGGATTAGACGGGTAATGCTAGTCGAATAGAATGCGCATGTAAATGAAACGGCATGTAACGGTAAAAGGACTGTAAACGGCGTGTAATGGCTACGGAGGGTAAAGTGCTCACTGAAAGGGCACGTAGGCCTACAGGAACGAGCATTGTAGTGGAAACTGCAGCTGAAGCGCCCTTGGCTCTTGACACCGGCCACCCGGATGACGTCAGTTGTATGCCGGTGATCACACCGGCTCAATTGGGTCTAGCAACCCTCGCTGGCTCATAGCACCATCACAAACGGGATGAGGTCCCTCGCAATTGACCTCGTTGTTGTCTATGCGAATGTTCTTGTGGTCGTTGTTGGATGCGTAGGGAGGTGGCTATCTGCTCCAGTTGATGGATACTTACAGCTGCGGGTGGGGAGTCTTCGTCATCGCTCTGGCGGAAACATTCGCCATATTCTGGGTCTACGGTAAGCAACAAACTTTTTACACACTATAACATAACTACAGTGGAACACCGTTGCCCATCCCGGAGCGCAAAAGGCATCAACTTACCAAAGTACGCTACGTGGCTGCTTTTTAACGACTGCGGTTCCGGTAAATTTAGTTGGCTTCGGTTCAGCTTTGTTCCTCCACGTGTGCATGCGCCGGGACAGAACATTGAAGGATAAGTGGTACAGTTTTTTCAAAAAGAACACCCAATCAACCGTGTCGAAGAACTGACCTCATCTCTCCTCATCCATCATCGGATTCCTGACTCCTCATCAGTTTAGTTAGTATGATAATGTTTATGTCGAGTTGCGTTCAGTGATATTTTAGTTCCGAAATTAATTTCAGTTTTAGTTTTTATTTTTTTTCTCTAGTCAGAATTTTTATTTTATTTAGTTCTAGTTTTGCGGATCAACGATAATTCTAGTTTTTATATAGTTTTTATTGTATAATTTTAGTTTTTACGTTATTTAGTTTTTTATATTTGCCGAAATTTTAGTAGAATTTTTATTTCTGACGATCATCGAGTTTAGCTACTGTCACATGTCGGACCTTTTGCATACATACTGCAAAAAAACACAAAAATGACTGCCAAAAACCAACAAAAATCCAACAATGCTACTGTTAGTCACTACAAATCTAGGCTACATTTCCCTTCAGTATACACAACAGCGTGAGGCCGGAATGTCTCCAGACCGTAGCTACATAACGCAATAATAGCCAGCGGTTGATATTTTTTACCTAAAATAAAAATAAAATTAGTCACCAAAATTTGGTCGTATGTCAGTGAAATGGTTCTCGTCTACATTCGTTTTCTTTCCCCAAGTTTCAGTTTTTATTTCGTTTTATTTTTCTGAGGCACCATAATTCTCGTTCTCGTTCTCTTAAAACAAAGACCAATAATTCTAGTTCTCGTTTTAATTTTCGTAACGAAAATCACACTGGTTGTGTTGTATTTAATTTTTTAACGGATTTGGATTTTGGCACGACTTTAACTGGGATGCAGCGTTTTAAATAGCACACACCTGTATATATTTATGCCTCTTTCACCTGTATTGTCAGGTGCGCAGCGGTTTTACGACGACATACGTATCATGGTCGGTCAACGGCCGTCGACTTGGTGGAACGTTTGCCTTCGATTTCTAACTCCCGCCATCCTTTCAGTGAGTTCTTCACAACTATACACGGCGAGGCAAAATAAATTCTACCCTTCACTTCCCACCAACACTGCCAAATACTATGTTGTTATGGTGGCCGCGTCCAGGGGTGAGCGTAATGCATCAGTCGGACGTCCGTCCGTCCGTCCGTCTGTCTGTCTGTCCCATCTTTTTTCCAACCTGAATAGGTCGTGCGGTGGATACTCAACGTGACTCACTAGCGGCAGCACGCGACGCGGCCAGCGTTCATTTCTGTTCGAGCATTAGGACGACGTACATACTTTTGTTTTCAGTGTCGTCCACGTGTTAACAAAATTGGGGAACATTCACCGTAAGTTATCCCAGGAGAACCGTCGTCAAACGTTTGTCCTCATTCTTGTGCACCGAAACCATATAAAAGACATCAATTTTAAAATGATATTAGTGACTTCAGTATGATTATACAGTGATTTGTAGAGAAACAGTATTGCAGTTATTTAGCCCAAACTTGGTTTAAAAAATAGAGATAAAATGTACATCACGGACGTTCTGTTCTGTTTCCACCGAAGGTTAAGGTTTGCTTTGCTTCATTTTCCTATAGTAGCAAGATTAAAAATTTGAACGTGTTTGGTTCTAGGCCTAGTTCTTTTCCATCTTTCATAAGAATGTGTTTCTTTGATAATGTAACAGTATCGGTATGATAACGGTATGATTTCGCCGCTTTCAAATGCCCGGTGTCAGAACCATGAACCACGTCACGTCTCCACGACTGTGTTATTTTAGTCACAGTACTTTAATTGTTCGGCTGAAGTGTCAGGTGGTTTGCGTGTGCGCAGTTCTTGTTGGTGTTCTCGTGGGTACGTCACAAGCCCGCGAGGTACGGCAGCTACGTATTCCCGATGTGGGCTGACGTCATCGGCTGGATGATGTCATTTGTCGTCGCCGCCTGCGTTCCCATCTACGCCATCTTTGCTCTCTGCTACTTAACCAGCGGCAGCTTCTTACATGTGCGTTAATCATAATAATAATAATAATAATAATAATAATAATAATAATAATATTGAGTACATTTATGTAGCGCAAAAGAAATAGTCCTCAGATGCGAAGTAGAGCAGTCAGCCAGCTGTCTGTGTGTGTATGTCCCGGAAGTAAATTGATTGAAAAGTGAAAGTGAAAGTTGGGAAAACCAGTTACGGCACGGTGGTCGAAAAGCAGACGTGAAATGGAAACTGGGAACGTGTAATAGCCAGTGTGGGTATTACGGGGGAAGTCGTTCCCCTAGTTCATGTATTTAAGCCCCTATTTTGTCATCTATGTTGACCTTGGAGGCAGCGGACCCCCTTGTTAGTTTAGCTTAATTACCACACTGGTGATAGCAGTCGAAAAATCACGGTCAGCTAGAAGATGGATAAAGTGGTCGGTGCCTTGCTGGTTTCATAGCAGTACTTGGTAATTGGTACCGACCGACACGATGCGAAATATTTAGAATGTGCTAAAACGGTGAGAAACATCAGTGCAGAATAAAAAAAAATAAATAAAAGCCGACTAGCTCAGAAAGTCCGGTCCAAGACTTAGTAAGAAGAGAGTAACATACGAAGTTAAAACGGAGTCCATGGTTGGTGGGAAGCTCGTGGCGATCTGCAAGTGCTAGCATGCCGCACTACCAGTTTTGGACCACGCAGCTTTGCTGCTTGTGCTCCAAAACTGTGAAACTCTCTGCCACCGTCACTTCGTGATCCAACATTGACACTGACACTATTCTGTAGCAGGCTAAAGACACATGTATCTGTTCAGTTCTGCCTACGGGCGCGCACTGGTGACTGCTTATAGGCCGTGAGAAGATGCTCTTTAGGGATATATACTGGATGTCTGTATTGTGTTATTCCATTTCATTTCATCATTTTGTGCATTTGCTGAGAACTTTACATCCTATGTTACATTGTATTTGTATGCATGTTGATGTCATGGTTTGCGTTTGCCAGACCTAAATAAAGAAACTACTTACTTACTTAGAGCAGCGCGTTATACAGATGTAGATGCTCTCATACATACATTTTGTGTTGTGTATCCATTTTTCTACAGCGGTTGCGGTCCTTAACGCGGCCGACCAAATACTGGGGACCGGCGCTCGTGGAACACCGTCAGTTGGTGGACTACGTCGAACACTTCGTCGTTGACCCGTGGACAGACAACGATGACTACACCACGTCATCTGACAGCCAGAGCCAGTCACTCACTCAAGCCATCGACGACAACGTCAGCATCAGCGGTTTTTTTACCGCGCGACGCTATGCTATAGCGCGGTTGCTGTCTTCGCGTGTCTGTCCGTCCGTCTGTCCGTTTGTCACAAATCACTATTATATCAAAACGGCTAACGGGCCATCTCAAAAACAACGCCACACAATAGCCCAGGGACTCTAGTTTTATCGTGCAAAAGATTTCTACGAAATTCGGATGGGATCACCCTCGACGGGGGCGTTAAATTCAGGTGGGTAGGTAAAAATGCGTTTTTCGACCGGTCGAGAAGTCTCTGGCTCGAAAATGTGTGTCCATCCGTGTCCACGACAGAGAAATACGCGGTATCATCAACAAAATCGGCAGTAGTCGAAATTTGTTGATTACAGTTACGGTCCAGTTGACATCAGCTAAATTGGTTGTGTGGAAGTCTGTTGATGACACGCACGGCTAATTTCAACGTTCCATACGTTGGTGGCTTAACTACTTATCCGGTCCCAACTAAAACCAGAATAATGAGCCTTCGGTTAGTGAACTGTCCGCGTTTTATTGTTCTATGACAATGTGTTATGTCGTTCGTATTATATTTGTCCGATCGCTGTAAGCATAATCCTACGCGTTATATATCACACGTTAACTTCATTGATTAACTAGTAAAAGTAGATAACGTGTGGACGGTATTTTTTCGGCTTAGACCTATATTTAACGATAATTAATGTCTACGTGAAGAGTTTCACCAGGTTGACGGTCAGATATTAATTAGTTAGGCCTAAATATTATATACAACCAATTTAGACGTAAGTTAGTTACTTATTTATCGACGTTTTGATCTCTGAGCCGAGATCTTCATCACGACTGACTTCCGGTTTCAAAAGTCAGTAAGTAACTTGTCGCATGGCTCCGTAGTATAGTTCCCCTCATCGCGATATATACTGCTGCTCTTTCTAAATGATAAAGAATCATACAAGAATGGCAGACTCATCAGATAGGAAATATCGATTAAAGAAACGTGAAGGAAAGTAAAGCGCTTTATGATGAGCAGCTCATCTCTAAAGCTGTCAGGCGTGGCACGTCTTAACGAGGGATCACACGGATTTACCTGCCATTGACACGTTTTATCCACACGTGGACTGAATCGCACCCGCCTTTACTCCCCAGCAGCAGAGCATCACCGCACTTTGGCCGGTACTTATCTCCCGTCCCGCTGAGGGTAGGAGGCTGAGTTGGCCTGGGTGGCTGGTTACATACTGAGGTGGTTTGCCCGCCTAAAGACGGTCACCCATCCTAGTGCTAACCGGGTTCGACGTAGAGTAACTTCGTTGATACGCCCAACGCCGCTATCGCTAAGCCAAACCAGAGGTCGAAATAATAAGTAAGTAAGCTAACTTGTGTTTGAAATGGTTTTCTATATGCAACTAATTAACCCATTTTACCCAGAGTTCCAAAATATGGACAGTGACTAAGGGATTCGACGCCAGGCTGGCTAACCGACCATTTTTAGTTTTTGACTTTCGGGCACTCTGGCGCTCAACCCTGAGGGGTCGAATCTCTGTTTTGGAAACACTAAGCTAAAAGGGGTTAGTGCAATGAACGATCTTTTCGCGGACTAAAGTATAATGTTTACCTGTTGGTTGTTGTAGAAAGCGAAACGTCGTTATATGGAAGACGGTGACGGTGGACATCGAGAAAAGGCGGCGCGCGATTGAATTCATAGGCACTAGAAGGGGGTTGAAATAATGTGGGACTCACTTAGAGGAACCAGGCCAGAAGAGAAGGTGGTGATCAATATAGGGCGACCTGTGACTGTATAGCAACTATCTTTACGACGTCTTTGTTAATTGCAGAGGACAGAATTAATTGATTCTCGTCTTCTGTCGTCACTTATGCCCCGTTTACATCGGCAATCGGAACTGAACTAGCTATAGTTAGCATGCCGAAGGGCTTATGTTCTGCCGTGGTTACTTTCTTTTGTCTTTTTCATTTAACGGTCCTCTTGAAGACCGATTAGGCCTATCTCAGAATGTAATGGATCGTTTATCACCAAATTTTCAGGATATGTACATATATGGGGGACATGATCAATATGATCTTCTCTTCTCGATTGCTCAAGAGACATTGATATGGTAACAGATTTTTGGCGCCAATCGGCCAAAATTTGCATACTCCACCGTCATTCTGTGCGCTGGCATTCCACAACAGATCGCAACATGTATGCGAGCGTTAGCTTAACCCTTTTACTTCCAGACCGGAAAAAAATATAATACGTGGTCAGTGTACGGGTAATAGCCAATACCGCATAATACGTTTTTGTCTTACTAATTGTGTATTTGATGTGTGTTGTTTTATTGTTTTAACTCTGCCCTGAGCGTACAATAAAAATGATGATAATGATGATGATTATATCACATACCACTGTTATAAGTATAGCCTACCTAGCGTCGCCGGATTCATCCGGCAGTGTGGGGATTATTATTTATTTCCTCCGCCGGAAATATCCGGCGGGCAAGGCATCGAAAGGGTTAACACCGCCAATGACTCTTTTAGGTCTGATAAAAAAACTTAAAGTTAGTGAACTTCGACCAAGTAATAATCGCTGAGTTTTCCAGGCGCCTTTGCGCCGGGCGGGCTACACGCTGGGCTTTGCCACACATTTATAGTTATATTCTGTTAATTTCGGCGATGTTAACGGATCCATGGCATGTTAACTCCACCGAACTGTCGAGCTATACATGGTGTCTATATGATGTTTCAGTGGTTAACATACTCGCGATTTCGGCATTAATTATACATGAGCTTCAACTTAGGGGCCGCATAATCTGAAGAGACCTCTTAGAATCTAAGAAAACTGTCCTTGCATCGTTGTTTTTCCGGTAAATAAGTGACGTGAAGCAGAACAACTGAAGTCTTATTTCTGAAATGCTAACTTGTTGTCAACACACGGATTTGTTATGCGTCTTGAAGGCGACATTTCGGCACGCTCACCGTCTCATTGGACTTCCGCTCAGCACGCAAGTAAAACAAGGTGTCGCCCTAACGGGACGTAGCACGACTGGCCCGCCGTCGCGTGTTGTCTCCTGGTGAGTTACGTTGCGTATGTGCCGCGTTACAGACGACTACGACAGACGACGACAACCACAGACGCTAGCGACCGTTACTAGTCAGACCCACCATACGCTAGGTGTAGGCGGGCCAGTAACAAGATAGTCGGGGACGGCCGACTTCGCCCCCCCCAGTGACGCCACCTAGCGAACTGGACGAAACACACACAGTAGTCTTTGATTCTGGCCTATGCGATCCATTGTGTGAAGTGATGACGTCATTTACAAAACCGGAAGTACATAACATATTGCACTACCAACAGAGGAGGACCGAGCCACGGCCACAGGTGACACGCACAGTAAATTTGATGAAATTCGGACTACGATTTTTGAGAAATGTGAGCGGACATAATAGACAGTGACACACACACACACACACAGACACAGACACAGACACGCTGATTACAGACAGTGTATTGGTAACAGGCAACAACTATATCGTTAGGCGTTTTAGGAACCCGCTGCCCTGTTGCAGTATACCTTGGTACGCGGACCCGGTTTTAAATTCCATTTCAGTAAATAGTAAGTAAGACGAAAATGCGATGAAACATAAATGGCACCATCACCAAAACAGTTTAGTGCACTGTATAGGTTACAATATGTCGGAAATTCTGCACGATCGAGACGTTGTCGCTACTGACAACTAACAGGAAGTCATACAGCGTATGCGGCATATAAAATATAGCGTCTTGGGGAATCGCCCAAGACGCTATTCACCTACTACAAGCCATTACAAATGCCATTGTCCGTTCGGCAGCACTTAAGCATGCACTGTCGCTGACGCTAGCTACGTTTCTTGTTTGCGATAGTTAAGTTTCCTTATGCAATCATGACGGAAAATTTCCGTCAAGACCGAACGAATACAGGAAAGCCGGAATTTGATATCCGGTGACTTTCTGAAACAGGGTCCGGGTAACACAAATCAGTGAAATCACTAGCATCAATCCCATGATTCTCCGAGTTTGTACCGTCGTCACGTTACAATTACACGCTTCACCGCCTGTGATGGTCCCTTGACGAGAGTAAATTTCGTTATTGTCGTTTAGTAAAAGAGATTAATACGACACAGCTGCATACAACTATGCTACAGAAAACGTAGCCATTGAAACGCTTTTACCGCGCGCGCTATGCAATCACCATATATGCTGTCATCGTGTGTCTGTCCGTCTGACCGTCTGTTTGTCTGTCTGTCCGTTCGTCACAAGTCGGTGTTCTACCAAGACGGCTAAATAATAGTCCGTGGAGTCAGTCCAGAGAGAGAAACAGAGATTACGGTGGCAAGGATTTGTGGAAAGAGTGAACTATAAGCTGAGAATAAGAGATTAAGGGAGTTATACGGCGAGATCGGTGAATCAAAAGATGGAGTAAGTAAGTAAGTAAAGAAGATTAACGTTTCCATAGTGACAAAAATTACTTCACATGCACGACATGAATGTTATATACGAGTAAAAGAGACTAAGAGTAGTCCACGGTCTATCATTTGGACCGTTTCGTATGAGCTGTATCGATGTTTGTTTTTAGCTCTTTTTATTTTTTATCTTCTGGTTCCGTACGGTAGATTAGACTGGCTACCCGCCAGCTTCTGCAGGGAGCATGAAAATAATATCGTATCGTATTATCGTGTCGAGTGAACGAACTCTCGTGAAATTCTGAAACCGAAAAACGACGGATAAATTTACCAAACACCATTCTATTCGCTGTGATATACGCTGCCGCTGACAGACCCGCGCGACGCAATGCAGCTCAGCGCATGCTAAATCACTACGAAGATATGAAACGCGATACACAATGTCGTAAATTGGGTGGTTTGGGGTAGTTGGGGTGACTCAAGCTCATCGGAAATAGCACCAATCTATAAAGCACATACGAGTTTCTATTAGCGTTCCATAGTAACTATGTCCCTGGCTTCCACCGTTTTTAAGATATTAGGCTTATTATTATTATTATTATTATTATTACTACTATTATTATTACAAAATTTCTATAGCGCACAGATTCAAGCATGCTCGAGTATATATAGCGAGATATTGGTCGAAAATCGCAATCTACCCCACCGCTACTTGGCGCCCCCGTTGGGGTGACTTCTTTGGAGTTTTGCCGATATTTTTGGCGTCAAAAAATTAGAGGCATGTGGCTATCGTGTGGCGTTGTTTGCTTGATCCTAGTTTTAACCGTCTTGGTATAAAACACCGACTTGTGACGGACGGACAGACTAACAAAAGCAGAAGACAGTAAGAGACGATGCACTGACGACATGCTGTGGTAGACTATTCTAAATGAGATTGTGACAGGTATAGAAACAGGTGATTCAAGAGATAGACTGTCGTTGTCTGCGCTAAATCTGCTTGTCGTTGTTGGAAGGTGGCTATCGGCTACAGTTGATGGACGCGTACAGTTGCTGATGAAACATCTTTGTCATCGCTTTCTCAGACAAACTCGCTATATTCTCGGTCTTCGGTTAGAAAAACCTTTTCTCAAAAGATTTTTATCAATGACATAACAGGAAAAGTTGCCGGTTCATGAGCGCAGAAGGCGTCTATCTACCACGTTGCTTCTCTTTGACGGCCGTTGTCCAAGTAAACGCAATCGGCTTAGCCATTTCTCCATTGGTTTTCTTCCTTCTTTTTCGCCAGAAGAGAACTTTTAAGGTTTTCATTCAGGAAGTACATCCGATCGACAGCGTCGACGCATTGAAGGACAAGTAGCGTATAGCTGTCGCTGACGAACCCACGCGACGCGATGCATCACGGCAAACGGCAAAATATTGAAACAGCAGTCCTACTCCCACGCACAGTCATTCGTCGTCGTAGAGCGTGACGAGTGTCAGGTGCGCTGTGTAGAAGTAAACACAGACATTGAATCACAATCAGAAGAACGTCGACAATGGCGGACGAACGCGTTGTCAGTGAAATCGTTACCAAGTTTTTCCTCAACTCTTGTCGTCTGCGTCCGCAGCTCACTGCACGGGAGGTTCAGGCTGCATGGTGATGTGGCAATACAGCATCAGGACATCCACGCGACAATCCGAAAGCTGACCACATTCCGCTGATCGCAGGAAGTGCTGCTGAGTTCTACATTGAACCGATGTTACCACATGTCGATGATATCGACGTGATGTTTCACCGTAGCACTCTGCTAGCAATACCACGAGGACATCCACCACCAACACAGTTACCAGATGAGTTCAGCAACTATGTCCAGGTATTTGAGATTGTAGACAGTCACTTACCTGGCTATGTGTACTTAGAGTTACGTTACTTACTGACAGAAAAAGATGAAGATGGCAAGTACAACTGCAGTGAAATTGACAATGGAGGGTATTTATCATTCTTTCTCGGTAAAAATGTACATGGACCAGCAATCCTCACAGATAACAGGCATAGTCCATCAGTATTGTCCGTTGACAATGTACATTGCGTTCGTTGTCTGTCATGGCCGCCACAAGCTGCTGATTGGCCCACACGTTACAGAAACTACGACTGGCCAGACTCAGCAACTATTGATCACGTCGTCAACGACGAATGTGATGTGGTTTATGTGGTACATCGTCAGTGTAAACAACATGAATGGATGCGCAAGCATCAGCAAAGACTGTCATTCTCACGAGCAGAAATTGTGCTCATAAACAGCTGGATGCCAGTACAACAGATTGTCTATCATATGTTACGAATGTTCCTGAAAACCAAGCCATTGGTGGACAACACTGGCAATTCTGAACGAATGGCGGTGAGCAACTATCACATTAAGACTCTGATGTTGTGGATGTCTGAACTAAAACCAAGAAGTTGGTGGACGGAGAGTTTAAATCTTGTCAGAATCTGTGTGGAACTGTTGCACACTTTGTCAGTTTGCTTCACTGACACATGTTGTCCACACTATTTTATCATGAACTGTAACTTATTTGACAATTCATTGAGCGTCGGAACTCTTGCCAGCGAACTGATGTCAACAGACGAAGCGCATTTATCAACGTGGTTTGTATACGAATACATAGGAAAGTGTGTTAAACAGTGTCCGGATAATGTTCAGCGGTTGTTTGGTGATACCATTACTGTTGATCAATTACAGAATGTGGTTTCAGCGATCGTTAAATTCAGACTAAACACTTCACTCCTTGGTTTGAGCCGTGCGGTTTGTCTTGGAAAGTATTTGCTGTCATATTTTATTTCAGAGTGGGAGCCGACTGTATTGTCGTTTTTCTATTTGATGAATCAGTTGACAAAGCCTGATCTTGGTCTGTATCTCTCTGAGTACGTTTCAGCAGTTGTACTTTTAAAAGTTGCTTATACAATATCAAGAAAGGGTTTCAACGACAACTTGATGGACGTTTTAGCGACAATACTCGGACAGTTTAATGAACGACATCGTTACTCCAAGCAACATAGCAGCGTGCTGTCCCTAAACACAGCCGCCAAATTGATAAAAGTTCTAGCCCATAAGTCGATCAGTAGTCCTCCCGTGCAGCTGATAGAGATTGAACTGTCCAAGGCGTATTTGCACAGAGCGTTGAGATGTAAAGACTTTGACAGCGAATCAATCTACTGTCTGTCAAATGTCTACTTGGCAGTTTTGTACTACACTACAGGACAATACCAGACTGCGATAGAACATTGTACACTGGTGACGAGGTCGCAAGATCACTCACAGTGTAGTTCACACGTTGTAGAAGGAGAGCTTTTACCCAAGATTGACGACAACATTGCTCATATACTAGGACTGATTGTTTTCTACCAGGATGTTTTATCAGCCACGTTAAATCAGCAAAAACAAAGACAATATGTCAGTGTCTTTACAACGGAAATATTTGCTCACTATTTGCACTGCAGACTTTTGTCAGTCACACAAATGTCATTGCCTGATATCGGCCATACGTACAGATATGCAAAATGCATTTCTGAAATACACCAGTAGTGATTGCAATTCCGGAAATTCCGATTTCCGGATTTCCGGAAATTCCGTTTTTCCCCAAGCCCCGAAATTCCGGAATTTTTCAAGCAAAAATTCCGGAAATTCGTGACTTCCATTT